>Ga0316194_10000074_pt1 | contig 48950 bp, 42 predicted proteins | sample CroRivsedime1_MG_FD_204936 | JGI IMG/M metagenome (GOLD analysis project Ga0316194, IMG submission 204936) | Coastal sediment microbial communities from Maine, United States - Cross River sediment 1 | ecosystem: Environmental > Aquatic > Marine > Coastal > Sediment | place: USA: Maine...
GTGTTTCCTGCCGTCGTCAATAATCAGCGAGTAAAAGTCATTCCACATCACTTCAAAGGCGCTCATGGTTCCGCCGAGAGAGGCATCCATCGCTTTCAGGAATTCCGCAAGCTTGTCAAAATCATCAATGGCAACCAGTGCAGTATTCTGGCTGCGGGGTGCAGGGCGCAATCTCAGAACAGCGCGGGTAATGATCCCGAGAGTGCCTTCCGAACCGATAAACAGCTGTTTAAGATCATAGCCCGTGTTGTTTTTGATAACTCCGTTCATCGAAGAAATGATCGTTCCATCGGCCAGCACTGCCTCGATTCCCAGCACCTGCTCACGCATCATGCCGTAACGAATCACACCATTGCCGCCGGCATTGGTCGACATGGTGCCGCCAACCGTCGCTGATCCGCGGGCCCCGAGGTCCAATGGGAACAACAGACCGCTCAATTCCGCTGCTTCCTGCACTCTCTGCAGCGGTACACCGGCCTCGACGCTCAGGGTTCGGTTGGTGGTATCAACCTGTTCCATGCCATTCATCCGTTCCAGCGAAAGGACCAGTTCGTCGGGGCTGGCAACAGCGCCTTTCACCAGCCCGGTGATGCCGCCATGGGTAACGATAGCCTGCCCCTGTTGATGACAGAGCATCAGGACTTTTGCTACTTCCTGAGTGTTGGCCGGGCGGACAACGGCCATCGCCCTGCAGCCGCCCGTTGGTGGCCAGCTGTCCGATCGGCTGGCTACGTCCTCACCGGTCAGAACGCCGGCAGGTCCTACAATCTTTTCAATGGCTTTAATCAGGGCGGTCATGGTCTGGTCGCTGGATTATGATGGGCTTATCAGTTTAACGCAGGAAGGCACGATTTGAAGGAGTTAGCAGACAAAATTGCGCTGGTGACCGGTGCAGGTAGTGGGATCGGCCGCGCGACGGCCCAGGCTCTGGCCGGTGCGGGTGCGACCGTCGTAGCCACCGACTGCGATGCCGGTGCAGCAGCGGAGACAGCCGCGATAATTCAGGCCGGCGGATTAACTGCATACGGGATCGAGATGGATGTCTCGAAGCCACCGCAGGTTCGGCAGGTCGCCAGCCAGGTATTGGCAACCCTGGGTTGTCCGGGTGTACTGGTAAATAATGCTGGAATCTCCGTTGGCGGGTTGTTTCTGGATTCCAGCGAAGAGGCATGGGACCGGATCATATCGATCAATCTGATGGGTGTGGTCCATTGCTGTCGAGCTTTTTTACCGGCGATGGTGGAGCAGGCACGGCCGGCCCACATTGTGAATGTTTCCTCGTTGCTGGGGTTTACCGGGATGCGTGGAGTCAGCGCTTACTGCACGACCAAGTTTGGGGTCCTGGGGTTCAGTGAAAGCCTGCGGGCGGAGCTGGCGGGCAAAGACATCGGCGTAAGCGCAATCTGCCCCGGAATAATACGTACGAATATCATTTCAAATGGCCTGCTGGAAGCGAGCGATGTTGATCTTGAAAACACCAGCAGGGAAATTAACGAATTTTATGAAAAGCGGAACTATCCGCCGGAACGGGTGGCGTCAGCAATTCTACGGGCGATTCACAAGAACCGCGCGATGGTTCCCGTGACCCCGGAGGCGTGGGGAGCGTATTACCTGAAACGCTTTGCGCCTGGCCTGATGGCCTGGCTTGGGCGAAGGGAGTGGGTCTGAAAAAAACGGGCCACCGGAGTGGCCCGTCAATTATCGCAATCATCCGATCAGTAAGCGTATTTGGCCGAGAACTGAACGCGGGTCAGGTCTCCGTCTACGCCGCTTTCCACTTCACGATTGGCATACATGAATTCGATGCCGAAATCGAGTTTGGGTTGCGGGCTGTAGATCAGGTTGACATGAACACTGCCGGCGTCTTTGGTCACGCCTTGGCCGGTCTTGTCCGTGTCATTGTCAACCCACAGATACCCCAGGGTCAGGTTACTGCGCCATTTCTCGCTCCAGAAGTGGCGGTAGGAACCGAATACACCGGTAGAGTCAATCGTATCCAGGTTGCCGTTTTCATCGATGACCGCACCGTTAGCCGTGTTCAGGCCCATATAACGCCCGAGGCCTTTGCCGGTGCTGGCCATCCAGCGGATGTCGTCCCTTTCGCCGATCTTGAACTTGCCGGACAGGCTGATGCCGTAACCGCTGGTGGAGTCCTTGACATCAAAGGCCCTGTCTTCAAGGCGCAATTGCCGGTAGATACCGGCTACTGTGAAGTTACCCCAGTCACGGTTCATGTTGTAGCGTGCGACGAAATCAGGAATGCGGCTGTCGTCGGCAACAATTCTGCCGCCACCGCCATAAGGTGTGATCGTGGTTTCCGAATTTTCAGCTGCAAACTGCCACGGACCGCTGGTGTAGCGGATCATCGTCTGGCGTCCAAAGATCGTGGACTCGGCCGGACCGACGAAGTCCAGGTTCTCCGGCAGTGCGCCGACGTTGAAGAAAGTCATCCAGGTCTGGCCAAACAGCCACTTGTTGTAGGTAAAGAAGGCGTGCCGCAGGCGCGGAGCATAGGAATTTGAAACCCGTTCGTTACCCTGGCCGCTCAACAGGAAATCCATTTCGACAAAGGTGGTCATTTTTGCACCGTTGTCCAGGTTATGTTCGCTCTTGAAGTTTATCCTGGATTCCTTGGCGTGCAGGTCGAGGTAGCTCTCGCCCGCGTCTTCATCATCACCCACGGGCACGGTGCCCGGAATGTAGAAGTCCCTGCCTGCATTGTTGCCGGCAACGGAACCGCTGTCATAATCACTGTAGATGACATCAGCCTTCACGTAACCGCCAAACTTGTATGAGTGCTTTTTAGCTTTGGCCTCTTCCGCGGCATGGTGTTCAGCCAGCATTTCGTTGACCTTGGCTTCCGCGACCTGTTCCGCGGCCTCCTCAGCCACCACGACGTCGACCACGGCTACTTCTTCCCGGGTCGCCAGCAGCTGCCCCACCAGCGCTTCGAGTTCAGCCACACGGGCTTCCAGTTCCTGGACGCGGTCTCCGCCATCAGCGAGCAGGCTGCCTGTGCTGCAACCGAGTGCGGCGGCAATAGATAAGCCAAGTAGTGCTTTCTTTATTGATTTATGGGCCATGATAGCCTCTCCCGTTAGATGTATTCGCTAGCGAATGATCCGAAGTTTCGCTCCTGACGGGTATTAGCCATTGGTCTAATACATGCGGCCTCTTCTACTATTGTCTAGGATGACTTCGCCCGGTTTCCCTGCCAGAATTGGTGGCGACCATGAGTAGATTACTCGCCATTCAAGCGGAAACCGTGATCGTCGCTGACGACCACCCCTTGTTCCGGACCGCGATAAAAGAAGCGCTGGAAGCAGACCAGGGAAGCACCAATTTTCTCGAAGCAAGTTCTTTTGAAAGCCTGCAGGAACTGGTCGATGCGCAGAAAGAGGTTGACCTGGTTCTGCTTGACCTGCACATGCCGGGCGTGAGTGGCTTCGCCGGGTTGGTTTACCTGTGTAAGCGTTATCCCAGCGTTCCGGTAGTGATCATCTCGGCTAACGAGGATCCGGTCGTCATTCAGCGTGCGCTGGAACATGGCGCCGCGGGTTTCATACCCAAATCATCCAGCATGGATACTATTACCGAGGCCATTGCCGCCGTTCTGATGGGCGAAATCTGGTCGCCGGATACAACCGTTTCCAACCTGCCGGGCAACAATGTTTCAGAAGTGGAACTGGCCGGACGCATGGCGACGCTGACGCCCCAGCAGTTCAAGGTGTTGATGATGATGTCCCAGGGTTTGTTGAACAAGCAGATCGCTTATGACCTTGACGTGTCCGAGGCGACGATCAAAGCGCACGTGACGGCGATCATGAACAAGCTGGGTGTGAATAACCGGACGCAGGCAGTGTTGGCGGCAAACCGGCTTTCTGTCTCCAATCCGAACGCCAGTTTCTGAGCCGGCTTACTGATTCTTCAGGGTATTGGTCATCAACGCCCGCAGAGCTGCAGGCTTGATGGGTTTCCGCAGCAAACCGAATTTGCGTTTCCGCACCTGTTCTTCGAGTTGCGGTGACCTGTCTGCCGTTATGATAATGGCTGGCAGCGGTGTTTTTGTCAGTTGTTGCAGATATTCCATAACATCCAGGCCATTGGACTGGTCCGAAAGGTGAAAGTCCATCAGCACCAACCCGGGGGTTCCATGCAGCTGTATCTGGCGAGTGGCCTGTTGCAAATCTTCGGCCAGCATGACGGTGCAGCCCCAGCGTTCGAGCAGCATTTGCATGCCCTCGAGAATATCGGGTTCATTGTCAACACACAGAACCGCCAGGTCTTCCAGCCGTGAAACCTCACCAGGAATAGCCTGGGGCGTATTCTTATGGTTCAGCATGCTTTGCCTGGCCAGTGGAACCCATACCGAGAAGCAGCTGCCGTGTCCCACCCGCGAGCGCAAGCTCATCCTGTGGCCAAGCATTCGGGTGATTCGCTCACAAATCGCCAGGCCCAGGCCCAGACCCTTGTCATCAAGCCGCTGCGCATAATCCAGCCGGTGAAATTCCTGGAAAATAGCTTTCTCCTCTGCTTTTTCGATCCCGACGCCCGTGTCCCACACGCTGATCTTCAGGGCATCGCCGCGGACCTGGCAACCCAGCAGTACGCCGCCTTTCTCCGTGTAGCGGATGGCATTGGCCAGGAAATTCTGCAGGATGCGGTACAGCAGGTTCCGATCACTGAATATGATGCGATTGGCCGTATGGACTCTCAACTCCAATTCATGATTACTGGCCAGTGGTTTGAATCGTCGCCGCAATTGCTCGAACAGCTCGGTGACTGCGATGACCTCAGGTTCCGGGTTGTACATTCCGGAATCGAGCTTGGATATGTCGAGCAAGGCGGTCAGCAGTTCCTCGGCTGCCGTCAGGCTGCGGTCAATCCGCATGACCAGTCGCGCCTGCTCTCCCTCAGGTTCCTGCTGCTGACGCAGGATGGAGACAAACAGGCGGGCAGCGTTCATCGGTTGCAACAGGTCATGGCTGGCCCCCGCCAGGAACCGGGTTTTGCTTTGGTTGGCGGTTTCGGCGACTTCCCGGGCCTCCTCGACGTCTTCCAGCGCATCCCGCAATTCCGCGGTACGTTGCTGCACCCGTTGTTCAAGCGTTTCATTGATCAGCTGGAGTTCGTTTTCAATGGCCTTGAAACGCGAGATGTCGGTAAAGGTCGTTACATAGCCGCCACCTGGCAAGGGGTTGCCCTGGATTTCCATCACCCTGCCATCTGTCCAGGACCTCTCCAGGCGGTAGGGAACGCCACTGCGCAGGTGCTCCAGCCGTTTTTGCGTCTCGGCCTCATCGTCACCCTCTCCAATCAGGCCGCGTGATGCATTGAATCGAATGAGATCCTCCACCGGCTGTCCCAGGTGCACAACTCCCTCCGGGTAATCCATCATCTCGATATAGCGGCGGTTCCAGCCCACCAGGCGCAGGTCCTTGTCCACCACAGCGACTCCTTGCGACATGTTGTCGAGGGTGGATTCAAGCAGTTCGCGGTTGAATTGAACCGCCTGCGAAGTACGGTTCAGTAAGTCCAGCACGGCTTCAGGGCCCAGGCCCTGGTGGTGCAGGGCCGTGGTCAGTACAGTCCTGGCCGACGCCGAGCCAATTGAGCCGGCCAGCAGACGCTCTCCAAACTGGATTGTGGACGGGGTTGCCAGCGATGCCGGTTCAGGCTCATCCGCTTCCAGGTGGGTCGCCAGGGCGTCTCGCGTTCGTTGCATGCCCAGAAATCTGGCAATCGTTGACTCCAGTTCTCCCAGGGTGATCAGCCCGCTGGGTTCCGCATCGGTAGGTTCATTTTCCGAAGCGGGGCCCATGTCCGGGAAAAACAGCGAAACGAGCACGACCGCCGCCGCGTTAACCAGCAGTGAATAAAGCGCCCCCTGGTTGAACGACAATCCAGCCAGGCTTAGCGGCAGGACGCTGTCCAACTGGAATGACGGCAACAGTAAAAGCACCAGCCAGGCGCTGACCCCAAGGGAAAGACCGGCGATCGCACCTTGCCGGCTGGCGCCGCGCCAGTACAAGCCGATCAGCATCGCCGGCGCAAACTGTGCGGCTGCTGAAAAAGACAGCAGGCCAATCGATGCCAGCGGGACACCTGCCTCGATGGCGTGGTAATAGAGAAAGGCGACCAGGGTGATGGCAAGGATCGAAACACGGCGCACCCGTAACAGCGTTTGCGACAGGTCGGCCTGGCCGTGATTGCCTGCGAAACCACTCCGCAGCATCAGCGGCATGACAATATCGTTGCTGACCATGATCGCGAGCGCGACGGTAGCGACAATGACCATGCCGGTCGCCGCTGAAAATCCCCCCAGGAACGCCAGCACCGTCAACGCGGACTGGTCGAATGCGATCGGGATGGCGAGGACGTAAGTATCCGGATTGACGTCCTGGCCGGAAAATGTGGTCAGGCCGGCGAGTGCGATCGGCACCACCAGTATCGCGAATACGGCCAGGTAGGCCGGAAACAGCCAGCGGGCAAGATTCAGTTCACTGCTGTCCCTGAATTCCACGATGGCCACGTGGAACTGGCGGGGCAGGCAGAGAATAGCCGCCATGGCCAGCACCATCTGGATGCCGAAGCCCTCGGGGAGTCGCCAGGGTGAAAACAGCGCCTGGTATTCCCGGTTACTCCTGACGGTTTCCGCCACGTCAGCAAAACCATTGAACACTCCAAAAATGACAAACAGTCCAATGGCCAGGAAGGCCAGCAGTTTCACCAGGGATTCAAAGGCGATGGCCCACATCAGCCCCCGGTGATGTTCGCTGGCGTCCATGTTGCGTGTGCCGAACAGGATTGCAAACAGAGCCAGGCCGAGGGCGAGGTAGAGCGGCAGGTTGCCGGATAGAGGGGCCGCAAAACCGGTCGATTTGCCAATCACCTCGATGCTGGTCGTAATGCCTTTCAATTGCAGGGCGATGTAAGGCACCGAACCGATCACGGCCGCCACAGTCACCAGCACGGCGATGGTGTGGCTGCGGCCGTAACGGTAGGCAATAAAATCGGCGATGGACGTGATGCGCTGGTCGCGGCTGGAGACCGCAATCCGTCTGATCAGGTCGATGCCGACCAGCATCAACAGCGCAGGGCCGATATAGATGGGCAGAAAGCCCCAGCCGGTGGTCGCGGCGCTGCCGACGGCGCCATAGAAAGTCCAGGAAGTGCAGTATACGGCCAGGGAAAGGGAGTAGATGACCGCTTGCACTTTCCGATGATCCCGTGCGATCCATTTCCTGTCACCGATCCAGGCAATGGTAAACAGCAGGCCCACGTAGGCCAGCGCAATCAGGATCAGGAACCAGGGATGCAGCATGCGCAAATTGTATACGACTAAAGTAGGGGCGTCTCAGTCCCGGCCGCAACGTAACATAGCCAACGGGAAACTACCATCGGAGAGGCTACCCATGAGTGAGCAAAGAAGCAGACAAGATTACTGGAAGGCCAACCTGCGCTTGATGGCGTTCTGCCTGAGCATCTGGTTCGTCGTGTCATACCTGTTTGGGATCATCCTGGTTGACCAGCTCAACGCCATCAGTGTTGGCGGTTACCGGCTGGGATTCTGGTTTGCACAGCAAGGTTCAATTTACGTTTTTGTCGTACTGATCTTTTTCTATGCCTATCGCATGAACAAGCTCGACCGGCAATTTGACGTGCACGAAGACTGACGGAGACACATAATGGACCTTCAAACACTAACTTACATTGTCGTCGGCGCTACCTTCGCGCTTTATATCGGTATTGCATTCTGGTCACGCGCTTCGAGCACCGGTGAATTTTACGTGGCAGGCACGGGTGTTCACCCGATTGCCAACGGTATGGCGACAGCCGCCGACTGGATGTCCGCGGCATCGTTTATTTCGATGGCCGGCCTGATCGCCTTTCTGGGGTATGACGCATCTGTCTACCTGATGGGCTGGACCGGTGGATACGTTCTGCTGGCCTTGCTGCTGGCGCCCTATCTGCGCAAATTTGGAAAATTCACCGTCCCCGAGTTTATCGGCGACCGTTTTTATTCCAAGGGCGCGCGCCTGGTCGCCGTCATATGCCTGATCGTGGCTTCGATCACCTACGTGATTGGACAGATGAAAGGCGTCGGCGTGGCCTTTGGTCGGTTCCTGGAGGTGCCTTTCGAGATCGGCGTGCTGGTCGGCATGGGTATCGTTTTCATCTACGCCGTCATGGGTGGCATGAAAGGTATTACCTATACCCAGATTGCACAATACTGTGTGCTGATTTTTGCGTATACCGTACCGGCGATATTTATCGCGTTGAACCTGACCGGCAATCCGATTCCACAGCTTGGTCTGGGTGGTTCAATGGCCGACGGAGTGGCACTGCTTGACAAGCTGGACATGGTGGTCACCGACCTCGGTTTTGCCGCGTATACGGCACAAAAGGGCACCACGCTCAATATATTCCTGCTGACCCTGTCCCTGATGATTGGTACAGCAGGTCTGCCGCATGTCATCGTGCGTTTTTTCACGGTTCCCAAGGTCGCAGACGCGCGCATTTCTGCAGGCTGGGCGCTGGTCTTTATCGCCATCCTCTATACCACGGCCCCTGCGGTTGGCGCGATGGCCCGCCTGAACCTGATGGACACGATCCAGACCGGTGAGGTCGGTGCGGCGGACGGCAACCTGATTTATGAGGAACGTCCTGAATGGTTCAAGAACTGGGAGACCACCGGTCTGCTGGCATTTGAAGACAAGAATGGTGATGGCCGAATCCAGTATTACAATGACAAGAACGAAGAGTTCGCCGCCAAGGCAGCCAGCTTTGGCTGGAAAGGCAACGAAATGGTGAAGGTCGATCGTGACATCATGGTGCTGGCCAATCCCGAAATCGCGAAGCTACCCAATTGGGTGATTGCACTGGTTGCCGCCGGCGGCCTGGCTGCCGCCCTGTCGACCGCGGCAGGTTTGCTGCTGGCGATCTCTTCAGCGATATCGCATGATGTGATTAAAGGCATGATCGCTCCTGGTATCTCCGAGAAGAAAGAGCTGCTGGCCAGCCGTCTTGCCATGGCGGGCGCGATCGCGGTGGCGGGTTACCTGGGTATGAATCCGCCCGGGTTTGCCGCACAGGTGGTGGCGCTGGCCTTTGGTCTTGCAGCATCGTCCATCTTCCCGGCGCTGATGATGGGTATCTTCAACAAGAAGATGAACCGCGAGGGTGCGATCGTGGGTATGCTAACCGGTCTGTCAACCACGTTGATCTATATCTTCTGGTTCAAGGGCTGGTTCTTCTTCCCGGGCACCGAAATGGCGGCCAATACGCCTGATAACTGGTTCATGGGAATCTCACCGGAAGCCTTTGGTGCGGTTGGCGCGCTGTTGAACTTCATTGCTGCAACGATCGTTTCCAAGATCACCGCAGCTCCGCCGGAACACATCCAGCACCTGGTGGAAGACATCCGTGTGCCCAAGGGCGCAGCGGCTGCCGTCGATCATTGATCGCTGCGGTTTCCTGAAAACAGGGGCAGGGCCAGTTTTTCAACTGGCCCTGTTTTTTTGCAGACAGTAGAATTCGCTTATGCATGACCTAAGCCTCGCCACGGAATTTCTGCACACAGCACCTCCATTCAACACGCTGGACGTCGATGAATTGCAATCTGTGGCCAGAAAACTCGAAGCGGCGTATTACCCCCAGGGTAAAACCATATTTTCGTCCTCTGAGTCTGCCGGGCTCGCCGTCATTCGCAAAGGTGCGGTCCGCTTGCTGGATGAACAACGGCGTTTTCTCGACAAGCGTTCCGAGGCGGAGCTGTTCGGGCACCGCATCTGGTTTCATGGTGAGCAGAAAAATTACGTCGCAGAAGCCGAGGAGGACTGCCTGATCTGGCACCTGTCCGAAGCGGGTTTTAACGAGCTGTGCGAACGCAATCCGCTGATCGGTGAGTATTTCAGCAGCCACCTGAAAACCCGGGTCAGCGCAGCGACGCAGGTCAGTCACTCTGTCACCCAGATTCGTGACCTGCTGCGTCGAGGGCCGGTATTGATCGACAGCACCGCCAGCATTCGCCAGGCTGCACGTCTGATGAGCAGTGAGAATGTCTCCAGTGTCCTGGTGATGCAGGACCAGGCGCTGGTGGGTATCGCCACCGACAAAGACCTTCGTCAGCGGGTGTTGGCAGTGGACCTGGATCCGGCCAAGTCCATTGCCAGCGTGATGACTGAAAAACCAATGACACTCGCAGCGAATTCCGGTGTCGACGAGGCTTTGCTGCTGATGATGCGCGAAAACTACCATCATTTGCCGGTGGTCGAAGATGGCGAGCCACTGGGCCTGGTGACCGCGGGAGACCTGTTGCGATCGCAATCAGAACATCCGTTGCGGCTGGTTCGGGATATTCACAAGAAGCAAAGCCTGGATCAGCTGGTTCACCTGAGCCGGCGGCTGCCGTCGCTGTTCGAACGCATGGTCAACCTCGGCAGGGACGTGGAGCAGATCGGGCGCATGGTGACGCATATCACCGATGCATTTACCGTCAAGCTTATCCAGCTGGTGCAGCAGGAGCTGGGTGAGGCGCCAATGAAATTCGCCTGGGTGGTGTTCGGTTCCCAGGCAAGGGAGGAGCAAACTGCTCGCACTGACCAGGACAATGGGCTGATCCTGGAACGAAAGGCAGATGAAGAAGAGGTGACGTATTTTGCAAAGTTGTCCGAGTTCGTCTGTGACGGTCTGGATCAACTGGGCTACGTCTATTGCCCGGGTGAAATCATGGCCTTGAACGTCAAGTGGCGGGTTTCCCTGGCCAAGTGGAAGCGACATTTCGATCAGTGGATTGACGAGCCTGAACCGAAATCCGTCATGCACAGCAGTATCTTTTTTGATATGCGCTGTGTACATGGCGAAAAGCACCTGGTTGATGAATTGCTGGAATATGCCACGAAGCGGGCCAAGGATAACCGTATTTTCCGCCGGTTCATGGCAGCCAATGTGCTCAGCCACAGGCCGCCGATCGGGTTTTTTCGAAGGTTTGTGCAGGAGGATGACGGCACCCAGAGTGAAGGATTGAATCTGAAACACCGGGGGATCGTACCGATTACCGACCTGGTGCGCATGAGGGCATTGGAGAGCGGGGTCAAAGAGGCCAACACCTTCAGCAGGATTGAGCTGGCGACGCAGGCCGGCGCGATGAACGAAAGCGACGCGAACAGCCTCAGGGACGCCCTGATCCTGATCAACCAGATCCGTTTGGCGCACCAGGCGGAACAGATGAAGAACGGGCAGAAACCGACGAATTTCGTGCCGCCGGAAGAGTTGTCTCACCTGATGCGCCGAAACCTCAAGGCGGCATTCATGCTGGTGGTCGAGGCCCAGAACGCCCTGGCGTTGCGTTACCAGGTTCATTGATGTTGCAACGCTGGAGACACGGCAGGCGCTGCCGGAAACTGGCCGGGTTCAGTTCGGCTCCTGAACTGAGCAACTACCTTGAGTCCTGTGCTTCGCTGGCTGCAGACCGCCTGGATAATACGCCGCTGATCTCGGTCGACCTTGAATTGACTGGCCTCGAGAAAGAGCACGATAAGATTATCGCGATCGGCTGGACCCTGATCGAAGACGGTAAAATATGCCTGGGTTCAAACCGTCACCTGTTGATCAATATCGATAAATCCGTGGGCGCCAGTGCCGCGATACATGAGCTGATGGACAGCGAAGTCGCCGCGGGGGATGAACTGGAATTTGGCCTGGCGGAACTGTTCCGTGCCGCGCAGGGCAGGATATGGATTTTTCATCATGCGGGTCTCGATGTCGGTTTTCTTAAAAAAGCCTGCGAGCAATGGGCTGGTGTCACACCCGGGTTTATGGTGCTGGATACGCTTCGTATCGAATACCGCCTGCGTAAACGCCGGGAAGTGCCGGTCAAGCAGGGTGACCTGCAGTTGAGCGAGATTCGGCGTGTTTATGGATTGCCTCGCTATACGGCTCATAACGCGCTGATTGACGCACTGGCAACCGCTGAACTGATGCTGGCGATCGGTTCCAGAATGGAGCCGGAGGGCTCGCTGAAGCTGGCGCCTCATCTGAAGTTTTTCTGACTAAAGTCTTATATTCAGTTGCTGCGGGCCACCCTAGTATTGACACTTGGGCTTATTGTTTCACGCAGCAATGAAAAGAAGGACCGTCATGTCTGTTTCCTATAAAGATCAATATCAACAGTCGATCGAAAACCCGGAACAATTCTGGGCCGAAGCCGCATCAGGGCTCGAGTGGATCAAGCCGTGGGACAAGGTCCTCGATGATTCCAGAAAACCGTTTTACGAGTGGTTCAGCGGCGGTGAAATCAATACTTGTCACAATGCCCTTGACCGCCATTGTTCGGCCGGGCGGGGTGGCCAGGCGGCTCTGATTTACGACAGCCCCGTGACCGGCCAGGTCATCACCTACAGTTATGACGAATTGCTGGACCAGGTATCACGGTTTGCCGGCGCGCTGCGTGGCTGTGGGGTCAACAAGGGTGATCGCGTTATTGTCTACATGCCGATGATCCCCCAGGCCGTTATTGCCATGCTGGCTTGCGCCCGAATCGGGGCCATTCATTCCGTCGTGTTCGGTGGGTTCGCAGCAAAGGAGTTGGCTACCCGTATTCTCGATGCCGGACCGGCACTGATAGTCAGCGCCAGTTGTGGGATCGAGGGCAGCAAGGTTATTCCCTACATGCCTTTACTCGAACAGGCGCTTGCTATCGCCGACACGCAGGATATGCCGCGTATTCTTGTGTCACGGCCTGAACTGCCGGTCGATGATCTGCACCCCAGCGCATTGTTGTGGGACCAGGCCATGGAGCAGGCAGAAGCGGTGCCTTGCGTGCCCGTCGCAGCGACAGACCCGCTTTACATTCTTTACACCTCCGGTACCACTGGTGAACCCAAGGGTGTGGTCCGCCCCAATGGTGGGCATGCAGTGGCGCTGAAGTGGAGCATGGATCACATTTATGACGTGCAACCCGGCGAGGTGTACTGGGCAGCATCGGATATCGGCTGGGTGGTGGGTCATTCCTACATTGTTTACGCGCCCCTGCTGCATGGCTGCGCAACAATTCTGTACGAAGGCAAACCGGTCGGTACACCCGATGCCAGCGCTTTCTGGCGGGTGATCGAGCAACATAAAGTGTCCTGCCTGTTCACGGCGCCCACGGCGTTTCGCGCCATTCGTCGGGAGGACCCGGAGGGGAAACTTCTGAAACAGCATGATATTGGTAGTCTGAAAACTCTGTTCCTTGCGGGTGAAAGATGCGATCCGGATACGTTGCACTGGGCAGAGAAACAACTTGAAGTTCCTGTCATAGATCATTGGTGGCAAACGGAAAGTGGCTGGGCAATGGCGGCAAACCCAATGGGTATAGAGCCTTTACCGATTAAGGCAGGTTCCCCCACCGTGCCGGTGCCCGGCTACGATATCCGCGTGCTGGATGACGAAGGCGAGGAAGTGCCCCGCGGGGATTCCGGAAATATCGTCGTAAAACTTCCTCTTCCGCCGGGGACCCTTCCCACTCTTTGGGGCAATCAACAGCGGTATTTCGACACTTACCTGTCACGTTTTCCCGGTTACTACCTCACGGGTGATGCCGGTGTGCTGGACGAGCAGAGTTACCTGTGGGTGATGAGCCGGATCGATGATGTGATCAACGTGGCTGGTCACCGACTGTCCACGGGCGCGCTGGAGGAGGCGCTGTCCACCAACCGGGTGGTTGCAGAATGCGCCGTAATCGGCGTCGAAGACAAGCTCAAAGGAGAGATGCCGCTGGGGTTCGTCGTTCTTAATGCAGGCACCACCGTGGACCAGGCTACCCTGAAAGCTGAGCTGGTTCAGACCGTCCGGTCGCAGGTGGGGCCGATTGCCACGCCCAGGGACATTCTGGTCGTGGCACGGTTGCCGAAAACGCGTTCCGGCAAGATTCTTCGCGGCACCATGCGGAAAATAGCAGACGGCAAGGACTATAAAACGCCTGCCACGATTGAGGATCCGACAGTACTGGAAGAGATTGCCTCTGCACTTGAGGATTGACAGCTAGTGTTCAAGATGTTGCTTGAGGCCTCTGAGGCCGGCACGCATTTCCCTTGTTACAATGAAACGGACCAGCATCCAGTCGAGTAACCGGCCTACAGGACCCAGCTTCATATCGTATTTCACTTGCGTGGTGACGGTTGGAAAGCCGTTATCCATACCGGTAGCCCATGATTCCCTGACATTCTTCATAGGGTAAGGCGCCTTGAATACGTCAAAAGAATAGCCCAGCCCCTCGTCCCAGCGCGTGACGGCTTCTTCGAATTGAAATCCCCAGGCGTGCCGCATGCCTCGCCGCGTGCCGATACCGGACTCCAGGTCGCCGATCAGATGTGAGCTTTTCATGTAGGGCGCCCAGTCCGCGACGCCGCCGAAATCCGCCAGGGCATCCCAAACGGCTTCTTTCGGCGCACGTATTTCTACTCGTTCAATAAGTGCTCGCATTACAACAAAAGAACCCTTGTTTATTGACCTATGTCTGCTTCGCTTTTTGATTCGACAACGTAGACTATCAGAACCACGGACACAGAAGAAGGAAAGTAATGAGTCTCTCTGGTCAACAGTCCGTAGCAGATTCGTTTTCGCAGTTGGTCGAAGACGGAGAAAAGGAATTCAACCTGCGGGACGGTTCCCGAATCGCGGTCGTTGGTGGCGGCCCGGCGGGTTCCTTTTTTTCCTATTTTCTCCTGAATATGGCTGAAGCCATCGACCTTGATCTCACGGTGGATATTTTTGAGCCGCGTTCCTTCAAGTATTGTGGTCCCGCGGGCTGCAATCACTGTGGCGGAATCGTTTCAGAATCCCTGGTACAGATTCTGGCAGCCGAAGGAATTGTATTGCCCAGGAGTGTTGTTCAGCGAGGTGTTGAGTCTTACGTTGTGCACATGGACGTGGGCGATGTGGCCATTGAAAGCCCGGTCCACGAACAGCGTATCGCGGCATTGTACAGGGGTAACGGACCTCGTGATGGCTGCGACACTGATCTCGAAAGCTTTGATGATTTCCTGCAGGGCATGGTCAGGGAGAAGGGCGGAAATGTCGTCAGGAAACTGATCACCGGGGTGGAGTTCCGAGACGGCAGGCCTTTTCTTGACTTTGCTGACGGTGAGGGTGAAGCCTATGACCTTGTCACCGTTGCAGCCGGTGTGAACAGCAAATTCATCAGCTTGCTGGATAACCTGCCCGGTGACTATGAACCGCCAAAGACCACGCGTGGCTACATCTGTGAGTTCCATTCCAGCAAGGAAGAAATTCTGCGAATACTGGGTCGGTCGGTCCACGTGTTCCTGCTGTCGATACCCCGCTTTGAGTTCGCCGCGATCATACCCAAAGGTGAGTTCGCAACGGTCGTCATGGTCGGGGAGGACCTCGACCAGGAGTTGGTGCATGCCTTCCTGAATGATCCGGTGGTAAGGCGAACCTTCCCGACGGATAAAGTGCCGTGTGTCTGCAGTTGCTCGCCGCTGATCAACCTCGGTGCGCGTAAAAGACCCTACGGCGATCGAATCGTGATGATTGGCGACAGTGGAATAACTCGGCTCTACAAGGACGGCATCGGCGCCTCGTTCCGGACCGGCAAGGCAGCCGCTACAACAGCCCTGTTTCACGGGGTGTCGGGTAAGGACTTCGAGCAACATTACTGGCCAACCTGCAAACGGATCGTCAACGACAACCGGGTGGGAAAGGTCATGTTTGCAACCAATGCCATCATGAAAAACTCGCGGCTGACACGCAAAGCCATGCTGCGGATGTCACAAAATGAACAGGACTCTGCCGGCGCCAAACCACACATGAGTTCATTGCTGTGGAACATGTTCACGGGCAGCGCACCCTACGTCGATATGTTCCGGGGCACGATGCACCCGGGGTTTATCTATAACCTGCTAAAAAGCGTTACGTTGAGCTTGCTACCCGAATCCGACAGCGCGCCTGTCAAGAAAAAGGCAGTTTGATCATGGGCAGAGGAGCCTTGGGCAAAGTGTATAAAGACGGTGAAGAGATCATTCGCCAGGGTAAGCCCGGAGAAAGCATGTACGTGGTGCAGGGCGGTCGCGTGGAGGTTTTGCAGCATTCCAAAAAAGGGCGGGAGCAACATCTCGCGTATCTCGAAGCCGGCGATTTCTTCGGAGAAATGGCGGTCTTCGAGAAGGAGGTCCGGTCGGCAACGGTCAGGGCTGCCGGTGAGGCCAGGGTGCTGAAAGTCGATAAGAAAACTTTACTGACGCGGCTGAGGGAGGATCCCCTGCTGGCCGTCAATCTGCTTAAAACCATGTCACACAGGATCCGCGAGCTGGACCGGGAGGTTTCCCACCATAAGAAGGTACGTTTGTAGGCCATGAACCGGATCACACCCAGGTACAAGCCAAAGCAGGTTGAGAAAACAGCACCCTGCCAGGTCGGCTGTGCCAATTGTGGTGATATCAGGGGCTGGATTGGAACAGTCGCGCAACGCAACAAGACGGGGATTTCGAAGGCCGAAGCGCTGGCCAGGGCGTGGAGTGTCATCGCGGCCGTCAATCCGTTTCCGGCAACCCTGGGTCGTATTTGCCCCCATCCCTGTGAAAATCACTGCAACCGGTCGGAGCAGGACGAGCCGCTGGCTATCAATGCCATGGAACGATTCCTGGGCGATTTTGCCATCAGGGAAAATGTGCCGCTGCCCCGCCTTGAGCAGGTAGATTCCGATGAATGGCTGGGCGTGATTGGCGCCGGTCCGTCGGGCCTTTCTTTTGCCTACCAGATGGCGCGCCGTGGATACCGGGTCACGGTTTACGATGCCCGCGAAAATGCAGGCGGGATGCTGCGCTACGGGGTGCCGGACTACCGTCTGCCACAGCAGGTGCTGGATGCGGAGATTCAGAAGATAGCAGACCTGGGCGTGTGGCTCGAACTCAATACCAGGGTCGGCCGGGACATAAGCCTGGAAGCGCTTCGATCCCGCCATTCGATGCTTTACCTGGCCATTGGCGCTCAAGCCAGCCGGGGCCTGGACATCCCCGGTGCTGATGGGCCATCTGTCTGGACCGGCGTTGATTACCTCGAGCAGGTCAACAAGGGTCAGCCGGTGGATACCGGCGCACATTCAATCATCGTTGGCGGAGGCAATACTGCTATAGACGCAGCCCGATGCGCCCGCCGTGCAGGTTCTGAAGTCACGATACTGTACCGCCGGTCTCGTGATGAAATGCCGGCGTTCGCCCATGAAATCGAAGACGCGCTGGAAGAGGGGATAGCGCTGGAACTGCTGGCCACCCCTCGGTCTCTCGAAAGGCATTCCGATGATTCGATAAAGGCAGTCCATGTGCAGCGCATGGAACTGGGCTCACCGGACTCCTCGGGAAGGCGCCGGCCGGTGCCGTTGGACGGAAGTGAGTTCGTGCTGCCCGCCACATCGGTCATTTTCGCCGTTTCACAATTTCCCGCCCTGGACGGAATGGAAGCGTTGACCGGCGACGGTAATGAACTGGCGGCAGCCGAAACAGAATCCTGCCAGGGTGGGGTGATTGCCGGCGGTGATATTCTCCGAATGGGGATTGCCGGTGAGGCTATCGTGCAGGGACGTCGCGCCGCCGAAAAGGTACACCTTCAGTTCAGTGGCGCAACGGAAGCTCTGAGCAAAGACCCGGAATTCGCCGATGCAAATTCTGAGCGGATAAGATTCAGAAGCAAACCGGGCTCCATGGCGGTACATGCCCCCCGGATGGCAGGCGCAGAGCGCACCAGGCTGGGAATGGCCGAGGTAGAGCAGGGCATCAGCGAAGAGCAGTTCCTGGCCGAAGTCGACCGGTGCTATTCCTGCGGGTCCTGTTTCGGCTGTGAACAGTGTTTCATGTACTGCACGGAGGGCTGTTTTACCCGGGTAGAGAATCCTGCACCAGGTAACTATTTCACCCTCAACCTTGAGAATTGCCACGAATGTGGCAAATGCATCGAGGTCTGTCCCTGCGGTTTTCTGGAGGTCAGCTGATCAGTATTTCCAGCATCCCACCTCGTTATCCTTGCTGATCACCGAGTGAGGCAGGGAGGACATCAATTGCTTGAAGGCCCTCCGGTCCAGCCAGATCAGGTGTTCATGGTCGCCGGCTTCGATGTAGACGTCAGCGGTATAAGCCAGATCGTCGTCCCAGATCACCTGGATGCCGTATGCCTCTCCGAGAGCGGGCACCGCACCGGCCTCACAATCCTTGAAAAGTGACTTGAATTCCTCTTCGCAGGCCAGTTCCAGCTTGCGATTCAGTTCTTCGTTAACCCAGTCGATTTCCAGCGTATGGTTGGTGGGCAGAACACTGACGACATAACCGTCGTCGTCCTTGAGTACAACGGCCTTGGCGACCTGGTGCGGCGGCAATTCAGCAGCCCGGGCCGTGGCGAAAGAAGTGGAAGTGTGGGCGTGCTCCACCAGATCGTAGTTGACGCCTTTTTCCTCGAGGTAGTTGATCAGGGTTTTTGCAATAGCCATAAAAGATCCATCCTTTTATTGAGCGTCGTTAATATGTTAGTGAAAATTAATATACCATCAATTCACACGGCAATGTATGGCCGGTATTCCGGGTGATACATGCAATCCCGAACGTACTGGCGTATGTCCGCAGGCTCGGCATACCGTGCCAGACCTTCGTCCCAGGCCAGGCGACACACTGCCGCAGCGATGGCCAGGGAAATCTGGCGAATTTTACCCAGGTCCGGGTAGATGGTGCCTGAGCGGAGCTCTTCCTCGGTGACCATGTGAGCAAGGGTTTTTGCTGCGGTGAAAAACATCTGGTCGGTGACCTTGGTAGCACCACAGACGACGGCTCCAAGCCCCACACCGGGGAAGATGAACATGTTGTTACCTTGTCCCGGCACGAAGACTTTCCCTCCCAGCCGGACTGCATCGAACGGACTGCCGCTGGCGAAAATAGCGTCTCCATTGGTCCAGTTATAGGCTTCCTCGGCGGTGCATTCGGCCTTGGTCGTCGGATTGGACAGCGCGAAAACGATGGGCTTCTCGCAGTGCTTGTGCATGGCTTTCACAACGTCTTCGGTAAAGGTGTGTGGATGGCCGCTGGCGCCGATCAGGATCGTGGGTCTGACCCGTTTGACAACCTCAAGCAACTCTGCAGCAGGCTCTTCTTCCCTTGCGTAAGGAATTTTGTGCGTCTCGAGCCCGCTTTCACGGGTGCTTGTGACCAGGCCCCGCGAGTCACACATCCAGACCAGCTTGCGCGCCTCCTCAGTGCTCATGCTGTGTTCATCGGCAATACCGGCGCAGATCATGTCGGCGATGCCGACCGCTGCTGATCCCGCGCCACAGAACACGATCCGCTGATCCGACAGGTGTTGCTGCCGTATCCGCATGGATGCCAGTAAGCCGGCCAATGCCACCGCACCGGTGCCCTGGATGTCGTCGTTGAAGCAAAGCACTTTGTCACGATAGCGGTTCAGGATGGGGAAGGCCTTGTCATTGGTGAAGTCTTCCCACTGGATCAACACGTTGGGCCAACGTTCCGTGGCGGCTGTGACAAATTCATCGACGATTTCATCGAACTCCTCGCCGTGAACGCGGCGCCGGGTCAGTCCCAGGTAGAGCGGATCGTTGAGGAGTTCTTCATTATCGGTACCCACATCGAGCAGAATCGGCAGGGTGCGGTGGGGATGCAGGCCGGCGCCGGCTACATACAGCACCAGCTTGCCGATCGGGATACCCATGCCGTTGGCGCCCAGGTCGCCGAGGCCGAGAATCCGGCTGCCGTCCGAGATGACGATGATATCGACTTCGTCTTTAGGCCAGTTGTTCAGAATGTCAGCGACTTGACCCTTGTGATTCAGGTTGATGTACATACCGCGATTCTTGCGGTAAATGTGCCCGAACTGCTGACAGGCATAACCCACGGTTGGGGTGTACATGATGGGCGTCATTTCCAGCAAGTGCTCCATCAGCACGCGGTAGAACAGGGTCACATTGCGGTCCGCGAGACCGATCAGAAAGATGTATTTGTCCAGCGGGTTGGTATGGTGCCAGTAGTTTTCCATCACGCGCTGGACCTGTTCTTCCATGTCGGCGCGGTAAGGTGGCAGCAGCCCCCTTAACCCAAGGGTTTCGCGCTCTTCGTCGGAGAACGAGGTGCCCTTGTTCAACCAGGGGTCATTGAGTAAGTCCAGGCCGCGTTTGGTGATGTAGACGGGGTCGGCAGGGCTTGGAAGCTTGAAATTAATTTCCTGTAGCATGGCGGGTATCCTTCCTGCGTTTCTGTTTCGGAGATGACGAGTGTCATGGGCGAAACGCTGTTGAATTGGATACCTTCAGTATCACCCTAAAATTATAAAGGGTTAGTGATCTTAGTCACTGTTTTGCGCTGATATTTGAGCCAGAAACAAGGTCAATAGTAGATACAAATCAACGTCATTCCAGGCTCTGCATTCCCAACTGCGCCAAGTCTTGATCCATTATTTCTCCCCGCCACAGCGGTGGCAGGGTCTCTGGGTTGATTTCAAGCCCATTATTATGATTTTCGACTCTGATTGATTCGGCGTTTCCGCGGAAACGTCCGTCGGGGGATGCCGGCAAGGGTCTGCCATCGGGATAAATAAACCGGATTTCTCCGTTTGACAGTGTTTGCGCATCGAACCCACCTTCATGCACCAGGCGATGATGTCTTCGGCACAGGAGTACCAGGTTATCCATGCTGGTTTTGCCGCCGTCAGCCCAATGCCGGATGTGGTGTGCGTCAACAAATTTGCTGCAGGTACAACCCGGGAAGCGGCAACCGCCATCCCTTCGCTTGAGTGCGCGCCTTATGGCTGGTGGAATAGTCCGGGATTTGCGGCCTATATCGAGGGGTTCGCTATCTTTCCCTTCATGCCAATGCACCACCGAAGCATCACAGGCCATGCGCCTGGACGTTTCCGCGGAAACTTTTCCAAAGTCCGCGCATTCTGATTCGGCTCCTTCACCGTTTGCCGTCAGAGTCTCTGCTTCTGTATGGATATTGACCATGTAGCGATCTCCGCCTGAACGTTCTCCCTTTTCTCCCGCCAGAAAAGTTTCGGCTACCCGCTCCAGCGCATCGGCCCGGCGCGTATCGATGGGGTGTGGTTTCGCCTCGAATGGATCGACTCCTTGCGGTGTTTCCGCGGAAACGTCAGAAGGTTCATTTCTTTGTTCGTCAAATAACTCGTCCATTGCGCCTTCAAGCGCCCTGGCGATCAGGGCGCCCTGCTCGGCGGTGAACTTGCCCCTGAACACCCACATGCCGTCACCATCCATGTACCACTTCAGTTCCCGATGGGCGTGACGGTTATTTTCCTCAAATAGAATTTCCAGGCGCTTGCCACGGCGATAATTACTGACCACTTTCTCAACATGGGCTGCGGTACCGTGGTGGGCGATATTCAACAGGTACTCTTCGTTCTTTGGAGTGGCGACCCTGGTCATGGCTCTAACCTTGGAGTAACTGATCCGGCCCTTGCTGAAGGAATTTGAAATCTTCGGCAATTCGGGCAAAGCGCGAGCAACCCTGACCTTCTCGCGGGCCGCCCCGATATTGGTACCGCACTGCCATTGCAGCCAGTGGGCGCAGGAAGCCACGCCGTGCTGACCCCAGCCTTCTTGTTCATCGTATTCGCAAATCAGGTTCAGTAACTGGAAAGTGGCGGCATTGATATGTGCCGCAAGCTCGGTGATTTTAGATTCAAGGCGGGCCAATCTAAGCGGCCGTTCAGGGTCGGGCATACCGCCAGGAACTACAGCAGGAACAGGGTGTTTCACGGGGATCTCCAAATAATCAACTAACTGTAATAGTATACAGTAGTATGACCTATATAGCCATATAAATACATATAAAACAATTAGATATAATTATTCTCAATCTTTTCTGCAGGCTTGGAATTGATAATTAAGTCCGTTGCCTTTAAGTCCATTTCCACCTGGGAAAACGCGACCCCTGAAAAAAATTCAAGATGATCGAAACGGAAATTGCCATTCTGGAATTCATGGCTTTCATTAAGTCTCTCCCTGAGACTGGGCTAACGTGGGGTTTGTACTAGCGTGGGGTGAGTACTAACGTGGCATCATCTCATCGAGTATTTTGTTGACGATCTCATCGAGCTGCTGCTGCGTAAAATCGGTGTTGGTGATCCGGTTTTGTGCAGCCCCTTCTCCGACCAGGGTGTTGGTCGCGGGGTCGATCAGGTCGATAATCAAGGTTCCTTCAGTGTATTGGCGGACCGTGGTGTTATAGGTAGGCCAGGTCGAAAAGCCGCGGTTCCAGTGAGAGCGTTGCACTGTGTGTGACGGTGTGGTGCGGACATCGATCCGGTCTTCAGCCGAGACGACAAAATCAACCAGCAAATCGGGGTCCTCATCAAGCGACATGCCCCGGGAAATCAGCGCCCGGTTCATGGATGACACCAGTCTTGAACTGAGTGGAGTGCGAACACCCCCAGCCCGGTCGGTGCCAAGCGGCTTGAAGAAATTATAGGTTTTAAACGAAGAGAAATCAGTTCCAGGATTGGTATTGGCCACGATCGTAGGGCCTGAGGCGCAGCCAGCCAGTAAAAGAACCAGAAAACCAACAACCAATAATGTTCTTTTCATATTTACATTACTCCGGTGAATTTCTTACCGCGAATCAACTGTAGCCGGTCACTGGTTTTGCGCCGTTACCAAAGACTAGCAAAAACCACCGATAAATTACCAGAACTTGACTAGCCTGGTTTGATTCGAAACAGGTTTGAGTGTCTACTTAGCGCGTGACTCTTAAGATTTAGATAAATATGAATGAATCAGCAGCTCTCGTAAACTTCGATCACCTGCCTTTTTACATCACAGGCCCCGGGGAGACGGATATCCTTTTTTTTTTATCCTGGTGGCGCTTTTACGTCGGTCATCGTTGACGGAATGGGCATTGCCAACGCACTCGTGATACGGATACAGGCGCTCATGCTGCCCATCCGGGTTCTCGTTTTTTCAGACTGAGACGAGGAAGGCTTTTGGGAAGAAAACTCAGATGGGGCATTGCGGTGGTTGCGCTGGCCCTGGTCCTGATGGGGGGCTACGTCTACTTTATTGGCACGCAGGTCTTGCTGAGCCAGGCGGAGGCTTTTGCTTTTCGCCGGATGACCGTGCCGCAATTGGCGGAGCAGGGCACTTTCCAGTTTTTTTATGCCACGAATCGGGTCTCTGCTAATCCATCTGGACAGGTTCCTGATCGGTTTGCAACACAGCGTGAATCCGAACTCAAGTTTGGTCTGTTCGATACACGCATAGAGCCCTCGCTTGGCCTGGGCATGATTCTCGATGCCAGTGACTGGTTTCTGAATGAGGAAATTCGTTTGCTGGACGTCAGGTCACTGCAACGCAAGGCGTTCGTTGAACGTTTGCGTGAGCAAGTGAATGAGTCCCCTAACCGCTCCCTCTTGCTGGTAGTACATGGTTTCAGGGAGGCGTTCCCCTCGGCTTTGCGCAAGACGGCTTTCCTTGCGCATGTGCTGGATATCAACACGCCCGTTGTCGTGTTTGACTGGCCGGGCGACCAGGGCTCATCCCTGCGGGGCTATCGCAGGGCTCGTGGCGAGGCCCGGGCATCGGGTGCTGAATTGGCGGCGCTACTCCAGCTAATTGTCGAAGACGTGCGCCCTGAGCGGCTCTGGATGATTGCCAACAGCATGGGGGGGCAGGTTGTTGTTGATGCTTTTCACGTACTGGATGGTGATGCGGACTATTCGGATGTGGAGACCGAGATTGAGAACGTGATACTGACTGCCCCTGACGTTGATCACGAAGAATTCAATTCACAATTCAGGAAAGAGATTACTGACCTTGCCGAGAATGTAACGGTTTACGTTTCTTCCAATGACCGGGCATTGCTGGCAAGTCGTTTGATCAACCGGGGCTTGCGCCTGGGCGAAAGCACGCTGGATCCCGGGAATCCCGGGCAGGTTCAGCAAACGCAGAAGATCTCTGAGTTGCTGCAGGCGGGTGATGACAGCCTGGTGCTGGTGGATGTTACGCCGGTTAACCGGACCCGGAATTTCCATAACTTCAGCCTGGAGACCCCTGAGTTTTTCGACGACTTGTTTCTGCGTCTGACCGGCGATGAGATTCCCGAGAGCAGGGAACTCTATTTCCTTGAGACGCCTGAAGGTGTGCGCTACTTCGTGCTGACGAGAGGAAGGTGAAACGGGTATGGCCTGGAAAAAGCGAGACTCGGTACGCATTATCGCCGGCGTGGTTGCGGGGATTATTCTGGCCATGTCGATAAGCAGTTTTAATGGATGCTCCAGCAATCCGTCGCTTGAAGCCTGGCATACAGAAAAGCTGAGCAAGGAGTTTACTGCAGATTTACTTGGTGAAGAAATCAGTAACTTCAGTGAATATATGGAGTTAGAACATATACTTTTTAATCAACTTGATGAGAAAGTCTATGCGGAAACCGGCACCGGCGCAGACCAGGTACTCAATCGGTACAGTTCCGGCAGCGCAGCGGATCCAACGGACCTGCAGCCGAACTGGAATCGCAGTTTTGAGCTGGAAGGTAACGGCAAAGGTGGCGTTTTATTGCTGCATGGAATGTCCGACTCGCCTTATAGTTTGCGCGCCCTTGGCGAAGCACTGAATCAGCGGGGTTACCACGTCATTGGGCTGCGTTTGCCAGGACACGGCACTGCACCTTCAGGGCTGAAGTATGTCCGCTGGCAGGACATGGCTGCTGCGGTCGAACTGGCCATGGAGCAGTTGTACTCAGGATTAGGGTCAGCCTCGAGCGCACTGCATATCATCGGTTATTCCACCGGTGCTTCGCTGGCATTGGACTTTACGCTCAAGGCGCTGGATGGAAACCCTGCCAGGGTGCCGGACAGCCTGATATTGATTTCACCGGCGATTCGGGTGCACGGGGCCGCCAGGCTGGCCGGTTTCAAGGGCAGTTTGTCGGCATTGCCTGGTCTGGGAAATATGGCTTGGCTTACGGTCATGGATGAATTTGATCCCTACAAGTACAACTCCTTTGCCACCAATGCGGGTTCGCAGGTACATCGCGTGACCGTTGATGTTGACCGTCGCATCCAGGCGCTGGCAAGCAATCCTGTTGCCGCCGAGAGCTTTCCCCGGGTGCTGGTACTGAAATCCACCGTGGATGCTACTGTGACTACGGATGCTGTGGTCGATAACCTGCTTAACCGTCTTCCGGCCGATCGCAATGAGTTGGTGTTGTTCGATATTAATCGCCAGGCCGCGATCAAGTCTACCTTGCTGGTGTCTGACCCCGGGCCATTAACCAATCGCCTGCTGGCCGACAGTGATTTGCCGTTTTCGGTTACCTTCATAACCAATGAGAATCCCTACAGCAATGCAGTCGAGGCCAGATTCAAGGCGCCGCACTCAGCCGAGCCCTTAAATACTGGATTGCTGGGGCTGGAATGGCCCAGGGGCGTGGTTTCGCTTTCGCATGTCGCTTTGCCCATGCCGCCAGATGATCCGCTGTATGGGCAGTTTCCACCCGCCAACCAGGACCATATTTTCCTCGGAGACCTGGCGCTCAAGGGTGAGCGCGGCCTGCTCAAGATTCCGGAAAATTGGCTGTTACGCATGCGTTACAACCCGTTTTACAGTTATCTGGAAGAAAGGGTGCTAGGCTGGCTCGAAAAACCGGCGGGCTTGAAAAGGCTCAATGCCGAGTGAGGCACAGTGCGCGACGAAGACACGCTTGCCGTGCTCCAGTCGCGGCCACCCGGGGATCACCCACCGGTACCAGGTTTTCAAACTGCGCACTTGAGTCTTCCGCAACCGCGGTTAGCGTGACAGGCATACTGATGACCAGAGCCATTAAACAAAAAGAAGATTTAAGGACAGTCTTGAACATATTTTCTCTCCGGTTACTCAAATCCCGGTTTGGCCGCACGTAACATGAATGAAGATTTCACTACGGAGGAACTGCTTAAAGAACCGGGGAGCGTGATGCTCCCCGAATGGATTCAGAGTATCACGCGGCTTTCACCGGAATGTGTTTGATTTTGCTTCTGGCATCTTCGGTCTTCGGGAGCTCGATGTACAGAATGCCTTTGTCGAATTTTGCCTCGATCAGCTTTTCATCTACATCCACGGGAATCGGCAATGAACGGCGGAATGAACCGAAACTGCGTTCGCTTCGGTAATAGTCCTTGCCTTTCTCCTCTTCCTCGCGCTTCTTCTCGCCGCGGATGGTTAGAACACCGCCAGTCAGGCTGATGTCGACGTCTTCCTGGTCCATGCCGGGTAATTCGATCTTGACATGAAAGGCATTCTCGTCTTCCGTCTCGTCGACCCGCGGAGTGAGGTTGCCGTGGTGCCATGGCCTGGCCATGAAGGTGGTAGATCCGGAACCTTTCCAGAAATCTTCGAACAGACGATCCATCTCCTTGTGGAGTGTATCCATTTCCCGGAGGAAAGATTCGTATGGACGATCTTCTTCATCCCAGTGCCGAAGGCCACCCCAGCGCCAGGGAACAATATCCTTCAGTGTCATGATTTTCCTCCTTTCCACACTGCGTGGAATATGACATTGGCGGGATGGAACTCCCACCGTCTCGGAGGCGTCGATTTTAATTGCATGTACGCGCGAACCGGCGGATTCCCCACCTCGCATCTTCAATGTATACCCACCAGCACCGGGTTACATTGACACGCATCAATAGATTAACCTGTTAACAGGTTATAACCCGGGTGGTACCGATGGATGCTTCAAGCGCATATTTGCTGGCGGCAGATGCTGTGTTGGCGTTGCATGCCTTGTTCGTGGTGTTCGTGGTGCTCGGCCTGCTGGCTATTTTTGCCGGTCGTGTGTTCGGCTGGAACGGGATCAGGAATCCCTGGTTCCGGCTTATCCACCTGGCCGCGATTACGGTTGTCGTAGTGCAGGCGTGGCTGGGGGAGATCTGCCCTTTGACCACGCTCGAAATGACACTTCGTGGCCGGGCCGGCGATGCGGTATACCCGGGCTCCTTCATCGGCCATTGGTTGCAGACGATGCTCTATTATGAGGCGCCTGCCTGGGTCTTCGTGGTCTGCTATACCGCCTTTGGCGCCCTGGTTTTCGCGAGCTGGTTCTGGGTCAGGCCGCGTCCGTTTCGTACCTGACAAGGGTAGTTTATACTTTCGGTTCGCTAAATTTGACCTCAACTTGTAAAGACGGGAAACACATTATGCTTCGACTCGTTTTCATCCTGACCACCTTGTTACTCGCATTCACCACGGTTGCCGCGGAAACTGACTTGCCTTTTGAGGTGTCGCCGGTGGCAACCTTCAATGAACCCTGGGCCATGACTTTTCTGCCAGACGGGCGGATGCTGGTCACGGAAAAGCGGGGCCGCTTGTACATCGTGGACCAGGAGGGCGAGAAATCCCGGCCGGTCGAAGATGTCCCCAACGTCGACTACCGGGGTCAGGGTGGACTCGGTGATGTGATTCTGCATCCCGATTTTGAGAATAACTCGCTGATCTATCTCAGTTACGCAGAGTCCGGCATCGGCAAGGTGCGGGGTGCCGCGGTCGCCCGTGGCCGGTTGGTGCTGGAGAAGAACAACAACCGCCTGGAACAGGTTCAAGTCATCTGGCGCCAAAACCCCAAGGTTACGGATGACGGCCATTACGGCCATCGTATGGTCTTCGATTCCGAGGGATACCTGTTTGTTTCCTCGGGCGACCGGCAGAAGTTCGACCCGGCACAACAGATGAACGGCAACCTGGGAAAAATAGTCAGGCTTAACGATGATGGTTCGGTGCCCACCACTAATCCGTTTTATACTCGTGGCGACGTGACCGCTGAAATCTGGTCGCTGGGGCACCGCAATCCTCTGGGTATGGCTTTTGATGTGCAGGGACGGCTGTGGAATACCGAGATGGGACCTTTGCATGGTGACGAACTGAACCTGGTGCTCGAAGGCCGGAATTACGGCTACCCGATCGTGTCTGAAGGCGACCACTACAGCGGCGAAAAAATTCCGAACCACGACACGCGCCCCGAGTTCGAGGCCCCAAAGGTGGCCTGGGTTCCAACCATCGCGCCCGCTGAGCTGATCTTCTATTCCGGTGAAGTGTTTCCCCAGTGGCAGGGTTCAGCATTGATTGCCGGCCTGGCCTCACGCGCGATCATCCGGGTGGAAATCGACGGTGACCAGGCCACTGAAGCAGAACGCTACGATATGGGTGCGCGCATCAGGGAGCTGGAGCAGGGTCCGGATGGGTATCTGTGGGTTCTGGAGGACCGGGATGGTGGGCGCCTGCTGAAACTGACACCCCGGTAAACGGCAACTTTTTCGCTACGGCGCAATAGGATAGTGCATATCACACCTCGGTGGGTTGGCTAAGAGTGATCTCTTTACAATGTGCGTTTTACCCCATTCAGTCATGCTCCTGACCATCGGTGCCGCCTTCAGATTCTTCGACGGAAACACTACCCATTTCCTCTACCGTCACGGTTGCCTTGTCCAGGTTGTTGGCATCCTGCATCGCTTTTAACTCGTGCAGTTGAATCAACAGTTCGGGACTGACAAATTCCGGCGTAGATGACAACGAGACCATTCGATTGGAGTTGGCAGAGCTTGAACCGATATTGTTTCCATGTTCAGCGTAAGAACTGGTGGTTTTTGTGGCGTCCAGCAGTGCCGCGTTGTTTTGAGCAAAGCTGCCACCGATTTGCGGATAGGAGCCATAGAGGTCAGTAACCGTCCAATCGTCGATGTCACGCTTGATCGTTTTTGCGTATTCGAGTTTTCCCCGCTCTTCTCCCTGCAGGTAAACCAGCAAATGTTTCTTCAAATCTTCCTGGAACTTGGGGAAATATTCCCGGTTGCGGTCATAAAGACTGGAAGCCCGGAATATCTTCTCATCCTTGCCGTAAGTACCACGATTGGAGTTGACGAATTCGGCTGCATTATTGGCCAGGCTTTGCTGAACGTTTGCGCCGGTAAACGCACTTTTGCGAATATTTGGCCCGCCGATTATTCCCTGGTAGAGCCCGTACATCACCAGTGGATTGTTCTCATAGTTGTTTTTCAGAATGACATACTGAATGTCATTGAGGCTTAGCGGCACCCCGGCTACCGTCAGGATCTTTTCCTTCAAAATAGAATTTTTTCCGGTCAGAAGCTTGTTCAGCTTGCGCTTGGGATAGACTTTGATGACTTCATTAAGCAGAGTGAAATTGTACAGGTTCAGCCAATAGGCCAGTTGTTCATTGCGCGTGAAATATTGCAGCGGGGCTTCAGAAGGCAGAGCCTCGAGATTATCCCGAACGTCCTGCAGAGCCTGCATGGCTCCTTCATCATTTTTGTACATTTCAAAATAAAAAGGTTGCCTTCGTTATTGGTGGCTCTTTTTACATTGGCTTTCATCCGGGTTCCGGTCTTGGCCCGGTTGGGATCAGCAACCTCGCGGGAAGAACGGCCCGTATCCACAACGGACATTTTCAATATGGCATTCAATTGCGAATAGTTAATTTGGTAAGTGGAGGAAGTATCAAAACCCTGGAATGGCTCAGGTACATCGGTATTCGTGACAGCAAAAACGGGTGAGCCTGATAGCAGCCCGATGCACAACATTATGGAAACTCTGGTTCGCTTCGTCATAGATGATCCTTATTTTCTCGATCTGGTTTTGTACCGGGCATGCTTTATGATCAGTCAGTCTACCTGCATGACTGCGTGTAGGCAGTTTTTTTGTCCTGGCGAAAAATCTCCTATTCGATCCGTGTATCAAGAACAGGCACGGTGGAGTTTGGAAGTGAATAAGAAAAACACGGCGTACATTGGACGGACTTTCAACCAGTAGGTAAAGATGTAGGTAAAAAATAAAGCCCCTTGAAAAAGAGGCTTATATTTCAAGGCGATATGCCTTATATATGGTGGAGGCGGCGGGAATCGAACCCGCGTCCGCAAGTACTCCGCCCTTGGCTCTACATGCTTATCCGGTCTATTGATTTAGTCGATGGCTACCCGACAGGCAGGGAAAACCAGCAACGAGCCTGGATAAGTTTTAACGAATCCACACCAGGCGTGCTTCATCGCGATCCCATATAGGGTGACTCCCGTGATCCGGTCGTATGGGCACGAAACCGGGCGGAAGGCTTTACACAGGTTTTTAAGCTGCTAAAGCGTAGTTGTCGTCGTTGGCAACTAAAAGTTTGCAGTCAGTTTAACGAGTTGAATGCAGCTCGGCATGCACCTCAGGTTTCATCACCCACGTCGAAGCCATGTCGCCCCCAAAGTTCGCGCATTGTACCTTTTTTGAACGCAAATCACAGCTTCAGTTCCATTTTGGAAAGCTAATTCACCAACTCCTGATCAGCATCATACGATTCCTTGCTGACCGGCAGTAAGCTTTTGTTATCCGGTCGATTCTTCCACGCATTGTTCAATGCGGCGCCGGCCGAAAGAACAACACAAACAGGACTGAACCAGATGATCGAGATCAGGATTCATGGACGAGGCGGGCAGGGCGGCGTTACGCTCGCCAAGCTCCTCGCAGCTGCCGAGCACCGGGAAGGAAAATCGGTGCAGGCGTTTGGTGTTTACGCGGCTGAGCGGTCAGGAGCACCTGTTCAGGCCTATCTGCGGTGTGATGACGAGTCGATCCACAATCCCAACCAGATTTACGAGCCGGATCACCTGATCGTGCTCGATCCGACGTTGATTTCTCCGTCGATTCTCTCCGGCTTGAAGCCGGGTGGATGGATTTTGATGAACTGCGAGAAACCACCCGAGCACTATGCCGGGCAGGAGCGCACAGCCAGGTTTCGGATCGCCACGATCGATGCCACCAGCATTGCTGTAAAGCACGGGCTGGGTTCGCGCACAGTCCCCATCGTCAACACGGCCCTGGCCGGTGCGGCCGCCAAATTGCTGGGCATGAATCTGCAGTCGGTCATCGAAGCATTTAACGATTTTGGTTTTCATGGCGGCAACGAAAAAGCCGCGTCGGAGGCCTGGGATGCGGTGCGCGTTCAGGAAGAGGAACCGAAACCCGGTGAGTTTCACCGGCAGGAAATATCCAGGTCTCGCGGTGCCGCGTTTATCGGCGGCAACGAAGGCGCGTTCCCGCCGATCCACACGGGGCAATGGGCCAATCAACAACCGGTCTGGGAAAATTCCACGCCCCCGTGTAACTTCGTCTGTCCTGCCGGCAACGATGTGCAGGGTTTCCTCGCGGCGCTGACTGAGGAAGATGTGAATGGCGCCCTGGAGATCCTGCTGCGGACTTCGCCGCTGCCTTCAGTGTGCGGCCGGGTGTGTCCGGGATTCTGCATGGCGCAATGTAATCGCGCCGAGCTGGAAGGTCCGGTCAATGTGCGTGGGCTGGAACGTTATGTCGGCGACCATGGCGTGGCTGAGATTGCCGCGGTGGCAGAGCGGCCGGAAAAGGTTGCAGTGATTGGCGCAGGCCCCGCCGGATTGTCCAGTGCGTGGCAGCTGGCTCGACTGGGCTACAACGTAACGCTTTTCGAGGCGGGTTCGGAACTGGGTGGTCTGATGAGAACCGGCATTCCGACGTATCGGCTGCCAAGAGAGGCGCTCGACCGCGATATCGACCGGATCCTGGCTTTGGGCGTGCAGCTGCGATTCAACACACGGATCGATCACGACGGGCTGGATCAGCTGGCGCATGAATACGACGCGGTCCTGGCAGCCACCGGACTGCAACGGCTGACCTCCATTGACCTGGGCCTGGACCTGGGTACCGGGATGGGCAGGGTGATGCAGGGCATTGAATTCCTGGACCAGGCCCGTAACCGTTCCATCAATGTGACAGGAGAAGACATCGTCGTGGTGGGTGGAGGCAATACCGCCATCGACGCGGCCCGTTCAGCCTTTCGCCTTGGAGCCAATGATGTGCGGATCATCTACCGCAGAACACGGGATGAAATGCCGGCCATCAGTGAAGAAGTCGATGATGCCATTGACGAGGGTATCAAGATCGATTTCCTGTGCGCTCCTGTCAGGATTTCGCTTGACGGCGCGAGACGGCAACTGTCCTGCCGGCGGATGAAGCTGGGCGAACCTGACGAAAGCGGCCGGCGTCGCCCGGTGGCGATTCCTGATTCGGAATTCGAACTCCCATGCGACCGCGTCATCCTGGCAGTCGGGCAGGCCGCCGACCTTTCATTGCTGCCACCAGGTGCTGAGCTCTCAAAGCAGCAACCCGTTGAACAGGACGGTGGGGCGCCGGTTTACCCCGCCGGTGACCTGCTGACCAACGAGGGCACGGTCACGGCGGCGATCGGTTGCGGCAGGGACATGGCCCTGTTACTGCATGAACGTCTCAGTGGTGAACGTTTGTACCAGGAACCGCCGGCAGCCGAGACCGTGGTGCGGGCCGATCAAATCCGCATGCAGCACTTCGTTCTGCATCATCGTCATGAGGGCAATGTGCTGCCCTTCGACCAGCGCCAGGAATCCTTCGAGGAAGTCAGGCAGGGTCTGGCGGACGTGGAAGAAGCCAGGCGATGTCTCAGCTGCGGCGTTTGTAACAGCTGCGACCGCTGCGTAACTTACTGCCCGGACGGTGTGCTCAAACGGGTCGGCAAAGACATTGTTTTCGACTATGACTACTGCAAGGGTTGCGGCGTCTGTGTCAGCGAGTGCTCGCGGGCAGTCATCTACATGCAAGCCGGCTAGGAGAAGCAAAAGAAATGAACATGCAACTGGTGACAGGCAATCATGCAGCCGGGCACTCGATGAGCCTGGCCGCCGAGGCGAACCGGAATGCCCGCGGCAGTGTTTGCGGAATATATCCCATCACACCGCAAACCGAGATCGTGGAGTTCGTCGCCCGCCAGCCTTTTTCAAAGGGCAAAGTCATCCCGGTAGAGAGCGAACACAGCGCCATGGGCGTCTGTATCGGCGCAGCCATGAACGGCGCGCGCAGTTTTACGGCCAGTTCTTCGAACGGTCTTGCCTATATGGCGGAAAACGTCATGGTGGCGGCTTTTTACCGGTTGCCGATCGTCATGGCGGCGGTCAACCGCACGCTCGGTCCGCCCTGGAACATCTGGGCAGACCAGGGCGACTCGCTGATGTTCCGGGATTTCGCCTGGGTGCAGCTGTATTGCGATACCAACCAGGACGTGGCCGATACCACCTTGCTGGCTTTCCGGCTGGCCGAGGACCCGCGAGTTATGCTGCCGGTGATGGTCTGCATGGACGCTTTTATTACGTCGCACACCTCGATGGAGATTGAGCTGGCGACCCAGGACCAGGTCGACCGGTTTCTGCCGGACTGCAAGATTCCACACCGGCTTGATCCATCGCACCCGGTGACGGTCGGCGGCATGACCATGCCACAGGAAACGTTGACCCACCGCACCGACCTGGATGCGGCCATGCGATCGGTGCCCGCGGTACTTGACGAACACCGTGCCCGCTTCAGGGATATCTTCGGCAGGGAAGTCAGTGGCGCGCTGACGGCATACCGTACCGATGATGCGGACCGGATCTATATCGCTTCCGGCACCATCTCCATCACGTTACGGGATATCGTCGACGAGTGGCGGGCAAAGGGTGAAAAAGTCGGCATGATCAGGGTCAAGCAATTTCGGCCGTTCCCTGCTGAACAGCTGGCGGAGTTGTGCCGCGGCGTGAGCCGGCTAGGGGTGCTGGACCGAAATTACTCGGCCGGAACGGGCGGGATTTTCTGGCAGGAAGTCAGGGCACAGCTGCAGGGCCAGGGGGATCACCTGGTCCAGGGCTACCTGGTTGGCGTTGGGGGTGGCGACGTGGTTCCGGAAACGATCCGGGAAGTGGTCGCCGACCTGGGCAAGAGAAACCGAGCGGAAGCGCCGATCTGGAAAGGAATTGAGCAATGAATGCAGCTAACCCGGAATACGCCAGCCCTGAATGCCTGTTGCGGCCAGGCAATACCAACTGCGGAGGCTGCGGCATGAGCACGGGCCTTACCATGCTCGGTCGGGCGCTCGCCAATGAACGCTACTCACTGGTCATACCGGCCTGTTGTGGGATTGTGGCGGCGGGTGCATTCCCCACCACTTCCTATAGCGTACCGGTGCTGGCATCGACGTTTGCCTCGTCCCCGGCATTCGCCAGTGGTGTCGCTGCGGTGAATCAATTGAACCCGCGCCGCGACCACCAGGCTGAACATGTGATTTGCTGGGCGGGGGACGGCGGTACTTATGATATCGGCATGGCCACGCTGTCCGCCGCGGCTGAACGGAACGAGGACATCATATACATCTGTTATGACAACGAGATCTATGGAAACACCGGCGGGCAGAGGAGTTCCGCCACTCCGGTTGCAGCCAGGACGACGACCACCCCGGGCGGCAAGGGAGAGACCAAGAAAGAAATTATTGAAATTCTCGCGGCCCACCATGTTCCCTATGCCGCAACCCTGTCAATAGCCCATCCGGAAGATTTCCAGCGAAAAATTCAGCAGGCGCTGAAGATCAGGGGATTCAGGTTTTTCCTGATCCACGCACCTTGTCCGACGGGATGGAAAACCGAACCCGCCGACTCTGTTGAGCTGGTTCGCCTCGCCGTACGTAGCGGTGTTTTTCCATTATATGAAGTTTTTGATGGCGTAAATTTCCGAATCAATGCTGAACCTGACGGAACTGACCCGGCGGCTTACTATGCCCGGCAAAAACGATTCACCGGGCAGGAAATCAACCTGGAACGCGTTAAGACCGCCACCCGCCGCAAGATGAGAAGGCTGCGCCAGCTGGCATCAATGAACCAGTAAGTCCGGAAACGTTACTCGTTGACCAGGGCTCCGGAATAAACCGTACAGCGGTCGGGATCAATAGCGGCCATTTGTTCCCGCAATTCAGCGTCCCTGTCTGAGAACTGGCCGATTTGTTCTGCGCTGTCCGACCGGACCTGCAGTTCACATTCCTGGCGGGTCGCTGTATCCCAACCTGTATCCGGACACTCAGAGGCAATCTTTGACTGCAGCGCCCTTTCGGCTTTTTCCCAGTCCATCTCGTTGCTTTGGATGGCTTTTCTCAGGTCGCGTTTGCTGGCTTCGCAGGCGTTGGCCACGCATTCGACGCTGGCGGCAGATTCGATCGAATAACCGATGTTGACGTAAAACTCCTCGTAGCGTTGGCGGAAGGTGGTTTTGCCCTTGTTTTTCTTGGTCTGAAGGTTAACACGGGCCTTTTTTTCGGCTTCAACATAGCCGCTGGGTTTCAGCGTTTCCCAGACTGAACTGGACTCGGCATTGATCCGTTCGATACACATTGACCAGTAAACCGGACCCGGGCAGTTGTTTTGCAGGACCACGTCAAATCCGCGGTAACGGTTTGACAGGTGGCTCTTGGGCCAGACCTTGTGACTCATGCAGGAAAAGTCTATATCGGCCGCCTGAACGGTTGTGATCGGCGCGAAAGAAAGCAACACAACAAATGCAGCCGTGATGCCATTTTTTATAAGTACGAGCATAGTAGGACTCCGTCTGAGCCCTACTATATCAAAGCTCAGGCGCTTTGACGCAAGGGCGCGTGCGGCGGAATGCTGCCGGGGATCTCAGCCAGGCTGCCCACCACGTAATCTGCACCCAAAGAAACAGCGGGAACCCCCGTATACCCGTCCGGCACGAGGATTACCGGCACACCCGCACTGCGTGCGGAACCGACGTCCGCACCCGAATCACCGATCATCACGGCATCTTCGGGCCGAACCCCGAGATTTTCGATGCAGGTCAGCAAGGGCAGGGGGTGAGGTTTCCTTTGCGAGGTCGAATCTCCGCCGATGACGCTGCCGAAGAAGCCGCTGATATCCAGGGTATTCAGGATCAAACGGGTCACCTCAACAGGCTTGTTGGTGCACAGCCCCTGCGCAATGCCGGCATTGTAGAAATACTCGAGCACCGGGCGGGCGCCCTCATTCAATGCGGTTTGTTGCGTTGCGCACGCGGTATACAACTCCATGAACCGGGGCAGCAGTGCTTCGATGCCGGCAGTCTCCAGCGGTTCGCCCGCGGCCCTGAAGCCGCGCTCGATCAGTTTGCCCACACCGGCTCCGATCATGGGTCTGACCCGCTCCACCGTGTGCGTATGCTTGCCTTGCTCCGTCAGCAGGCTGTTCAGCGCATTCGCCAGGTCCGGCGCAGAGTCGACCAGCGTACCGTCCAGGTCCCAGACGATAGCGCCTGGGTACCCGGTATTGAGCTTTTCTTCAGGCCGCGACATTCAGTGCATTCCTCCATCCGGGATACAGCTTATCAGCATCGGCCGGGAAGCTTTCAAAGGCCCGCGCGAATTCGCGGTGCTCCTGGGCGAAGGTGATCGGGTCCGCGCCTTCACGCCAGCACACCTCGGCCTGACGCAGGGAAGTAGCACCCGCAGCAGGTCCGTCCAGGTGGCCATAGCTACCGCCGCCAGCCGTCAGTACCAGGTTGGAATGCCCCAGGTTGTCGAAGAAACCGGGAAGTCGCAGAGCGTTCATGCCGCCGGAAATGATCGGCGTGGTGGGCCGCATGCCCTGCCAATCCTGGTGATAGAAAGGACCGTCAGCGCTGTCACGCTCGATCATGTACGCGATATCGGTGTCATCTTTCTCGCCTTCCATCTTGCCGTAACTCATGGTGCCGACGTGGATGCCTGACGCACCCTGGCAGCGTGCCATCTTGGCCAGGACGAAGGCGGTATAGCCGCGCTGGGTTTGCGGCGAGGTCACCGCACCGTGTCCGGCACGATGGTAGTGCAGGTATTGCTGTGGGAAATACCGCCGGGCCGTGGTGATGGCAGTTGGGCCGGCCACGTAGCCGTCCACCAGGAACGCCACGTGATCGGCATTTTCGGCGAAAGTTTCGAGGATAAACTCGCCACGTGCGATCATTTCGCGATAATCGTCGGCGGTGATGTTGGCCGAGAACAGTTTCGGCAGACCGGTATCGTCCTGGGCGCGCCGCATGGCGTCGGCTACCGCGGCGATGGTCTCTTTGAGGCGGGCAAACACCTGGTTACCCTGAGGTTCATCATTCTTGATGAAATCACCACCCATCCAGAAATCATAGGCTGCACTGGCGAACGGCTGAGGGCGCAGGCCGAGTTTTGGCTTGATGATCGTGCCAACAATGAAACCACCGTCCACAACCGGCCGGCCCAGCACGCGCCACATATCAGAAATATCGGTCGCCGGGCCGTCATACAAACGCAGGTATTCCGGCGGAAACCAGAAATCGTGCATCTTGGCATATTCCACATCGCCCATGCCCTGGTTGTTGCCGATAGTGAGTGTCAGGAACGACGCAAGCATGGCCCGCCCATCGATGATGTTACGGTCAAACAGGTCGGTGGGATAGGCGATCTTCATAATCTCCTTTTCCTCGTCGATCTCGTAGACCAGTGCATCAACACCACGGGTGAACTCATCGGTGGTGGATACGCTGACATTGGTTCCGGTTGATGATTCCGCGGCGAAATGCGCGGCGGTTTCGAGGTAACCGTAGCCGGCCTTTGGTTTCATGATGTAGGCGCACAGCACGTGCTGGCCACCGGCGATCAGTTCACTTTCTTTCAGTTCCAGATTGGCATATCTGTTCGATTGGTCCATTTTACTCTCCTGAAATGGTTTTTTAGGCAGATTTCTGCACGGCTTGAAGGCTCTTCCGCGAGCCGCCGGCGCGGCGGCTGCGCTCCATGATCTGCATGATCATGGGGGTGAGGATCAGCTGCATGGCCAAGTCCAGCTTGCTTCCGGGAATGACGATGGAATTAGCCCTTGACATGAAGCTGTCGTGAATCATTGATGTCAGGTAAGGAAAGTCGATACCACGCGGCCTGGCAAACCGAATGACGACCATGGATTCATCCGGCGTCGGTATCCAGCGTGCAATGAAGGCGTTCGATGTATCGACCGTGGGTATGCGTTGAAAATTGATATCGGTTTGCGAAAACTGCGGGCAGATATAGTCCAGGTAGTCGGGCATGCGTCGCAGAATGGTGTCCTTGATGGCCTCGCGCGAATAACCTCGATCCATCTTGTCGCGGTGGATCTTCTGAATCCATTCGAGGTTAACCACAGGCACTACACCAATCTTCAGATCGCAATGCTGTGCCAGGTTGAGAGAATCCGTCACTACCGCGCCATGTAGTCCTTCATAGAACAACAGTTCAGTTTCCGGATCAATGTCTTCCCAGTTCGAAAAGGTGCCTGGTGGTGTGCCGTAAAGTTTTTCTTCTTCATCGTCGTGAACGTAATGCCGGGTTTTGCCGGTACCCGTCTCCCCGAAATCACGAAAAACAGTTTCCAGTTCTTCCAGCAGGTTGGCCTGCGGGCCAAAGTGGCTGAAATGGTTGTTGCCCTTTTCAGCTTCCTCGGCCATGACGCGTTTCATGCCGGCGCGGTCATAGCGGTGAAAGGCATCGCCGTCTATAAATGAGGCGTTAACGCCTTCGCGATTGAAGATTCGTTGAAAAGTCTTCTTCACCGAGGTGGTTCCTGCGCCGGATGACCCGGTAACGGAAATGATGGGGTGCTTGACAGACATGGTTACCTCCTCGATTCAGCCGGTGCGAAACAGTCCGCGATTGCCGAACAACTGTGAGCGTTCCTGCAAGGGGTGGAATTCCTTGTAATAGTGGGTGAGCAGTTCAACTTCGTGCCTGGACCCGAATACCAGCGGCGCCCGCTGATGGATATCGGTCGGTTCTACCTCCAGGATTCGCTCGTCTCCGGTGCTTGCCGCGCCGCCAGCCTGTTCGGCCAGGAAGGCGATGGGATTGCATTCATAAGCCAGGCGCAGCCTGCCACTGCGATATGTAGGGCGACGGTCTCCCGGGTACAGGAAAATCCCGCCCCGCATCATGATCCGGTGGCACTCGGCTACCAGCGAGGCGATCCAGCGCATATTGTAGTTTTTGCCATGCGGACCCTCAGCACCTTCCAGGCAGTCGTCGATGTAGGCTTTGACATGACCGTCCCAACGGCGAAAATTGGATGTGTTGATGGCGAACTCATGGGTTTCAGCTGGGATCATGACGTTGGGAAAGGTCAGGCAGAACTCTCCCGTGTCGGGGTTGAGAGTAAAAATGTGTGTGCCCTCTCCAAGGGTCATGACCATCGCTGTCTGCGGACCATAGATGACATAACCGGCTGCCAGTTGGTGAATGCCCTTTTGTAAAAAGCAGTCGGATTCCGCATCCCCCTTGTCGCATTTCATCGGCATGACTGAAAAAATCGTGCCTACAGAGACATTCGTATCAATGTTCGATGATCCATCCAGCGGGTCGATGGCTACGTAAAGCGGGGAACCCTCGTTTATCGGCACCGGCAACTCAAGTTCTTCCGAGGCCAGGTAGGCAACCGGTGCATCGATCAATTCATCGAGGATGATTTCATTGGCCCTCATGTCGAGTTCCAATTGCGTGTCCCCATCCACGTTTTCACCCTGGACTGCGCTCAGGCTTCCATTGAGTGGGCCCAGCGCAATGATTTCGGCGATAGCGCAGCAGGCTTCTGCAATCGTCAGAGTAGTGCGGGCGACTGCCAGACGCATTTCATCCTGCCCGGCCCAGCCCTCAAGATAACTCGTCAGCGTCTGGTGTTCGGTCATTGTTATCGCCCTCCAGGATCAGCCTGATGCTCTCTACCAGTTTATGCAGGCGGAAGTGCCCACGTAATATCCTTCGGGGGGGGTAAATAGTTCATTGGGGTAGGTAAAAACCTACCTGCCTGGTGGTCAGGACTTCAGGTACAGAGCGATGGCCTGGCCGCGGCTGTTGACGCCCAGTTTCTGATACAGGTTACGGACATGGAATTTGACGGTGTTCAGGGAAACTGCCAGGTCGCGGGCGATTTGCTTGTTGGTCCGTCCCGCGGCCAGATCGGACAGTACTTCCATCTCCCGCCGTGTCAGCGATGACAGTGGATTGTCGTAAATGGAGCGAATGTTCAGATACGGAAATATCATCTGTCCGGCGGCTACGCCTGCTATGGCATCCAGCAATACCGCGGGCTGCTCGCTCTTTGAGACGAAGGCAGCGCCGCCATGGATCATCACCTGCGAAGGCACAATCTTGCTTTCATCACCGGTATATACAATGATTCTCGGAGGGTTTTCCATCGAACTGACGTGATCAAGAATGTACCGCCCGTCACAGGGTCCGATGACCCAGCCGATGACGCCGACATCGATGGGTTCGGCATGAACATTGTTGAGAAAGTCCTCGCAACCGGAAGCAACATGAACCAGGTTGAACCTGCTGTCTTCCGACAGCAGTTGTTTGAGTGCCGCCTGGATCAGCGGGTTCTTGTCCGAGAGTCCGACGCGGATGGGCCTGTCAACTTGCATGCGGGCAGTTTAACCGCACCGCTTTGCCGGTAAAATGACTGGTGTCATTGGCCGTTCAGCGACGGGTTGATTAGCCCTTTTTCATGATCCGGCCTTTCTGCCGTTCCCAGTCCCGATCCTTTTCCGTTTTGCGCTTATCGTGTTGGCGCTTGCCTTTGGCCATCCCTATTTCCACCTTGGCTTTGCCCCGCGACCAGTACATGGCGGTGGGTATTACCGTGTAACCCTTTCGATCCACGGCACCCGTGAGGCGATCGATTTCCCGGCGATGGAGCAGCAGTTTCCGGGTTCTTAACGGGTCAGGTTTCACGTGTGTCGACGCGGTGGGGAGCGGATTGATCTGGCAACCGAAAAGGAACGCTTCGTTGTCTTTCAAAAGTACGTAACTGTCGGAGAACTGCACGCGACCCTCGCGGAGCGATTTGACCTCCCAGCCCTCCAGTGCAATACCCGCTTCAAAGCGGTCTTCGATGTGATATTCGAAGCGGGCCCGTTTGTTCAGAGCGATGGTTTTTTTACCGGTTGATTTATGGTCATTCATATGGCTGTCTATTCTACGTTCAGGGGCCCTGCACATGCTATGCTTGCTGCGCCCTGTTTTAGCAGGCTCAAGGTTTTAGTTATGGAAATCAAGCGTACGGCTCTTGTCCTTCATCCCGCGATGGATATGTTCCGGTTGGTCCAGGACGTACCGGCATATCCCGATTTCCTGACCTGGTGCCTGAAGTCCGAAGTGCATGAGCAAACCGCGGAGCAGCAGTTGGCCTCCCTGGTCGTCCGGGTCAGTGGTATGACCCAGCGCTTCACAACCCGCAACCGTTTCGTGCCAGGTGAGCGGCTGACATTGTCTCTGGTAGACGGGCCTTTCCGGCACTTTTCCGGTGAATGGTTGTTTGAAACACTGGGTCAGGAGGGCAGCAAAGTCACGCTGGTGCTGAGCTTCGATTTTTCCAGCAGGGTATTGTCATCCGCTTTTCGGCGGGGCTTCACACGCATTGCCGACCGCCTGGTCAGCGAATTCAGTAATAGGGCAGACCATGTCTACGGATCCTGATCGCGGTAGCGATGAAATAGGGATTGAGGTGGCCTATGCTTTGCCAGACCGGCAGTCCTTGCTGAAACTGGCCGTTCGGAGGGGGACCACCGTGATCGATGCGATTGAACAGTCCGGCATTCGGAAATTATTTCCCGGGATGGAAATCTCAGAGGTTGGCATATTCAGCCGCAAAGTGGCGTTCGATCACGAATTGGAAGATGGCGACCGGATCGAGATTTACCGGCCATTGATTGCAAGCCCGCAGGAAATGCGTAAAAAACGGGCCATGAGTTAAAGGTTTCGGGTTAGCCGTCGATATCCGGTCCGGTGGTGTCATTCGGAGTCTGGTCCAGGAATTCCTGGTTTCTCTGGTATTCCCGGTCTTCGGAGGTCCTCTCGTTGATGGACTCAATATCCGGGTCTTGTGACTTAATCACGTCTTCCTTGGCCGATTCGACCGCCGCGTCCTGCGGGCTTTCGGAAGCGCCCTGGTCAGACGCGGGTTTTTTGACAAAAGAAGCCACTTCATCCGGATCGCCGTCAACCCGTTGCGAATTTGCGCCGAACGGATCGTTTTCACCCTCGATTTCAGCCAGCAAGCCGTTTTCGAAGTACAGTGTGACTGTCCGGGTGATCATCGGATTGCCCCTGCGGCTGAATGTCTGCACGTAGTCCCAGCGATCGCGGTGGAAAGGATCCTTAACCGAAGGCGTACCGAGCACGAACAGCACCTGCCTTTGATTCATTCCGACGTAAAGCTCGTCCAGATCATCCTGTTCGAGGGCATTACCCTGCTGAATATTCTGCTTATAGATCAGGTTGCAACCGGTGCCGGTCAGGCTGATCAATAACAGTGAAAAAATGAGACGAATGAGCATTTGAGTTCCGGACTGGATTTTTAGCATGGCGCAGAGTGCGTGAATGATACAATATCTGACGCTACATCAAATAGTGGTATTTCTGTGAAAAACAATAACCTTAAAGAAGCCGGGTTAAAAGTCACCCATCCGCGTAAACGGATTCTGGAAATTCTGGAAACCCGGCGGAACAAACATCTCACGGCGGATGACATCTACCGCTGTCTGTTGGAAGCCAGGGAAGAAATTGGCCTGGCGACCGTTTACCGCGTGTTGAACCAGTTCGAATCTGCGGGCCTGGTGGAAAAACACAATTTCGAAAGTGGCCAGGCATATTATGAACTGAACTCAGGGGAGCACCACGACCACATGGTGTGCGTGGAAACCGGCAAAGTCACCGAATTTATCAGCGAAGAAATAGAGGCCGCACAGCGAAAAATTGCTGAATCACACGGTTATGAAATCGAAGACCACAGCTTGGTGATCTACGTTCGTCCCAAATCCTGATCAATGCCGAACCAGGGCCGATGCCAGCAACTCCGAAGCGTGAGCACGGCTCTGGTCTGACAGGCGCCCTCCCAGCATCCGGGCAATCTCATCAATGCGCTGGTCGTTATTCAGCAGGCGTGTGCTGACCCTGGTTTGCTGCTCATCCGATTGTTTGTTCACCTGCAACTGCTGGTCTGCAAACACGGCAACCTGCGCCAGGTGGGTCACACACAAGGCCTGGGCGCCGGCAGAAAGACTTTTCAGCAACGCGCCCACCGAATGAGCGGTGTCACCGCCAATTCCGGCATCCACTTCGTCGAAAACCTGGGTGGCGGCGCCATTGTCCCCTTTGCAGGCAACCTTGATCGCCAGGCTGATTCGGGACAATTCGCCACCTGAAGCGACTTTGCGCAGCAGGCCGGGCGGGATTCCCGGATTTGCGCTGACCAGCAGTTCCAGTTCGTCGTCACCGCGGGCAGAAGGCCGGCGTTGTTCATCATGCTGCACCCGGAATTGAAATTGCCCACCCTCCATACCCAGTTCCTGCATCAGAGCAGTGACATCCGCGGACAGTTGCTGCGCGCGCTTGCTGCGTTGGCCGGAAAGAATCCTGGCCTGTTGTCGGTAGCTTTGCAGGGCCGTTGCCAGCTGTTCTTCCAGCTCCGCCAATCGGCTGTCCAGCGATTCGGCAAGTTCGAAACGCTGCTTGATCTGACTCAACACGCCCTCGAGCCTGTCGGGTTCCACCCGGTGTTTGCGAGCCAGGTCATGCTGGACACCCAACTGGCGTTCCAGCTCCGCCAGCCTTTCGGGACTGGACTCCATGCGTGACCGGGCAGACTCGAGACTGCTGATGGCCTCGCTGCAGTGAATGGCAGCGTCATTGAGCAATTCTGCCGCCGATGCAATGCCTGCATCCAGATCGACGTAGGGTGTGAGCAATATGGCTGCCCGGTGCAGCACAGTGGAGGCGCCTGACGGGTCCTGCTCGAGCAATAAGACCGATTCGTCAAGCGTTCTGGCCAGGTCACCGCCGCGGGCGAGCAGCCGGTGCTCCGACTCCATGGCCAGGAACTGTTCAGCAGTCAGCATCGATTCTTCGAGTTCACGTATCTGGTAAAGCAGCAATTCCCTGTCGCCTGCGCCCAGTGATTCTTCGCTGAGTATCTGAAGCTTTTGTTCTTCCAGGCCGACCCAGGTGTTGAAAGCATGTCTGACTTTTTGCCGGACATTGTCGTGGGAGCTCCCGGTGTCCAGCAGGCGGAACTGCGCTTCTTGCCGAACCAGCAGCATATGCTCATTCTGGCCATGGATTTCCACCAGTAAGTCTCCCAGCTCAGCCAGTTGTGACAGGGTCACCGCGGAACCATTGATCCAGGCCCGGGAACGGCCGCCTTCGGCGATGACCCGCCGCAGCATGCAACGCTGGTCGTCTTCCAGCTCGGCATGTTTGAGCCAGGCCAGTGCAGGGCTGTCTGCCATGAGTGAGAATTCAGCGGCGAGCTCAGCCTTGCTGGCACCATCCCGAACCGCACTGGTATCAGCGCGTTTGCCACATAACAGGCCAAGAGCGTCCACCAGGATTGATTTGCCGGCGCCCGTTTCGCCCGTGACGCAGGTGAATCCTCCTGAAAATTCCAGGTCCAGCGAATCGACAATGGCGTAGTTACGAATTTGCAGGAAATTGAGCATGGTTGTCTTGGGGTCGGGAGCGTTACAAAGCTAGCACGTGAAGAAAGATCCGGCAATCCGGCAGTGGCGGGAATATCGCTTGAATCACGACGCCTTAACCCCATATTGCCGTTGGACTATTGAACCGAAGCAACAACTGTTGGAGACGGAATACGTGACCGATACAAAGGAAAACCCATTTGAAGAGCCGATTGAGGTGGAGATCGAAACAAATGGACAGGCCGGCAACCCGGAAGAAGCGGATCCTGAACGGGATGAATCTTCGGAAAAGCTGGCAGAGGCCGAGCAGGAACTGTCCAGGCATCGTGAAGCCATGCTGCGGATGCAGGCCGAGATGGAGAACCTGCGCAAGCGCCTGATGCGCGACCTGGACCGGTCCAGGAAGCTGGCGCTCGAGAAGATCATGAAGGACCTTCTGCAGGTTTGGGACAGCCTCGAAAGGGGTCTTGAAGTGGACTCGGAATCGCTCACTGTCGAATCGTTGCTGGAAGGCCAGGAATTGACATTGCGAATGCTGGAAAAAGTCATGCAGGATCACGACCTGCAGATTATTGATCCGATGGGGCAGCCCTTCGATCCCGAACTGCACCAGGCGATGACGGTGCTGCCGTCCGCCGGTGTGCCGGAAAATACGGTGCTCGAGGTTTTGCAAAAAGGATTCAGCCTGCACGACCGGCTGGTTCGGCCTGCCATGGTCGTGGTCTCCGGAAAAGCCTGAAAGGCATTCCGGCCGTGTTGAAAAACACACGAACAACCCCATTTCAGAAGCATCAAATTATTGAAGACTATTGGAGAATTGACCGATGGGAAAAATCATAGGTATTGACCTTGGAACCACCAACTCCTGCGTTGCAGTGATGGAAGGCGGCCAGCCCAAGGTAATTGAGAATGCTGAGGGTGACCGGACCACGCCGTCCATCGTCGCTTTCACCAAGGATGACGAAGTTCTGGTTGGCCAGCCGGCCAAGCGCCAGGCTGTGACCAATCCTTCCAACACGCTGTTCGCCGTCAAGCGGCTGATCGGCCGGAAGTACAGCGAGGACGTGGTACAGAAAGACAAGGACCTGGTGCCTTACAGCATCGTGCAAGCCGAGAATGGCGATGCCTGGGTGGAAGCCGATGGCAAGAAGATGGCGCCCCCCGAAATTTCAGCCCGCGTGCTGATGAAGATGAAGAAGACCGCTGAAGACTATCTTGGCGAGGAAGTGTCCGAGGCGGTAATCACCGTCCCCGCATACTTCAATGACTCGCAGCGGCAGGCCACCAAGGATGCCGGCAAGATTGCAGGATTGAAAGTCAAGCGCATCATCAACGAACCTACCGCTGCAGCGCTGGCTTACGGTATGGACAAGAAAGGCGGCGACCGCAAGATCGCCGTCTATGACCTGGGCGGCGGTACGTTTGATATTTCCATCATCGAGATAGCGGACGTCGACGGCGAGCACCAGTTCGAAGTGCTGGCGACCAACGGTGATACTTTCCTGGGAGGTGAAGATTTCGACAAGCGCGTGATCGATTACCTGGTAGGTGAATTCCAGAAAGAACAGGGATTTGACCTGCGCAATGATCCGCTGGCGCTGCAGCGACTGAAGGAAGGCGCCGAGCGCGCCAAGATTGAACTGTCTACCTCGCAGCAGACCGAAGTCAACCTGCCTTACATCACGGCCGACGCGAGTGGTCCAAAGCATCTCAACATCAAGCTGACCCGCGCCAAGCTGGAATCCCTGGTGGAAGACCTCGTGACACGCACCATCGGTCCCTGCCGGACCGCGCTGGATGATGCCGGCCTGAAGATCAGTGATATCGATGACGTGATCCTCGTTGGCGGCCAGACCCGCATGCCGAAAGTACAGGAAGCGGTTGCAGAGTTCTTCAGCCGTGAACCCCGCAAAGATGTCAATCCTGATGAGGCTGTGGCATCCGGTGCTGCTATTCAGGGTGGCGTTCTTGCGGGTGAAGTGAAGGATGTGCTGTTGCTGGACGTGACTCCCTTGTCCCTGGGTATTGAAACGCTGGGTGGTGTGATGACCAAGCTGATCGAGAAAAACACCACGGTGCCGACCAAGGCATCGCAGGTTTTCTCAACTGCCGAGGACAACCAGACAGCTGTAACCGTGCATGTTCTGCAGGGTGAAAGGGACATGGCTTCTGCCAACAAATCGCTGGCGCGGTTCGACCTGGCCGGTATCGGCGCTGCGCCTCGCGGCATGCCCCAGATCGAAGTCACTTTCGACATCGACGCCAATGGCATCATGCATGTCAGCGCGACCGACAAGGCGACGGGCAAAGAGCAGAAAATTGAAATCAAGGCGGGTTCCGGCCTGTCAGATGATGAGATCGACCGCATGGTTCAGGACGCCGAGGCGCATGCAGACGAAGACCGTAAGTTCCATGAACTGGTCACCGCCCGTAACAGCGCCGATGCGATCGTTCACGCGACCCGTTCCAGCCTCAAGGAAATGGGTGACAAGGTCAGCGACGATGAAAAGAAGGCTATTGAAACAGCCATTGAGAACGTCGAAGAGGCGATGAAAGGCGATGACAAGGAGACTATCGAATCAGCCGTTGAGAAGCTGTCAGAAGCGGGCCAGGTCATTTATCAGAAGGCTGCCGAGCAGGCACAGGCTGAAGAGGCTGCGTCTGCGGATCCGGCCGGACCGGGCAATGACGACGTAGTCGATGCTGAGTTCGAGGAAGTTGACGAGCAAAAGAAGGCCGATTGATTCCTTCAAAACCTCTTGGTTTCGGAAACCCGGCTTCGGCCGGGTTTTTTGGGCCTTGATTTAGGTTCGGATGATCCGCAAATCTGACGGATAGGTAACGGTACACAGGCATGGCACAAAGGGATTACTACGAGGTTCTGGGCGTTGGAAAAAACGCGAGCGACGATGAGCTGAAAAAGGCTTATCGGCGCCTCGCCATGAAGCATCATCCGGACCGCAACCCGGACGATGCTTCCGCGCAGGAGCAGTTTAAAGAAGCCAAGGAAGCCTACGAGATCCTGAAAGATCCCAAGAAGCGCTCGGCTTATGACCAGTTCGGACATGCCGGGGTCAGCAATTCTGCCAGTGGGCCAGGAGGCCCGGGCGGTTTTCACGGTGACGTGGGAGATATCTTCGGAGATATCTTCGGTGATATTTTCGGGGGTAGCGGACGCCGCCGGCAAACAAGGCAGCGGGGCTCGGACCTGCGTTTTTCACTGGAACTGGACCTGGAAGAAGCCGTCAACGGCATTGAGCGGGAAATCAGGGTGCCGACGCTGGGTGAGTGCAAAACCTGTAACGGCAGCGGCGCCAGGGACGGACAGAAGCAGACCTGCACCACTTGCGGTGGTGTTGGCCAGGTGCGCATGCAGCAGGGAATTTTTTCCGTGCAGCAGACCTGCCCGGCTTGCCAGGGCGCCGGTCAACAGATCACCAATCCCTGCACCGACTGTAACGGCCAGGGAAGAATCCGCGAAACGCGCACGCTGTCGGTCAAAATTCCGGCCGGCGTGGACAGCGGCGACCGGATACGCCTGGCCAATGAAGGTGAGGCAGGGGCCAACGGGGCGCCAGCCGGTGACCTTTACGTCGAAGTGCATGTCCGTCCCCACCGGATTTTCGAACGGGACGGTGATGATCTCTATTGCGAAGTGCCGGTGCCCTTTACGCTCGCCGCCATGGGTGGAGAACTGGAGATTCCCACGCTGGCTGGACAGGTCAAGCTCAAGGTGCCTTCAGAGACCCAGACCGGGCGCATGTTTCGACTGAAGGGCAAGGGCGTCAAATCGGTCCGCAGTCACCGTACCGGAGACCTGATGTGCCGGGTTGTGCTGGAGACCCCGGTGAAGTTGACGAAAGAGCAAAAAGAACTGCTCAGGCAGTTCGAGCAAACCTTTAAAAAAGACAGGAACCTGCACAACCCCCGTTCGCAGAACTGGTTGCAGGGAGTCAAAGAATTTTTTGACCGGATGACGTCCTGACTGCATTTTGGTTAGACAAGGGGCGCAGTGCTCCGTTAAAATCTGGAGGCTTAGAACACAAGCTGAATGAATTTCTAAGCGGGAACAGCTGCAAAAGCTTTCCCGTTTCGCGTATCTGGAGTGTGTACATTGACTGATCAGGCAGTGCTGGCGTTAGAGGACGGCAGTGTTTTCTTGGGCCGAAGTATCGGAATTGAAGGCAGTACGGTCGGTGAGGTTGTATTCAACACCGCCATGAGCGGTTACCAGGAAATACTGACCGACCCATCCTATGCCCGGCAAATTGTCACGCTGACCTATCCCCACATTGGTAATACCGGATGTAACCCCCAGGACGAAGAGTCATCCGGGCCCATGGCTGCCGGTCTCATCGTTCGTGACTGTCCGCGACGCCACAGTAACTGGAGGGCCACCGAAAGCCTGCCTGAATACCTGGTTCGCAATAATATCGTCGCTATCTCCGATATCGACACAAGACGCCTGACCCGGATACTGCGGGAAAAAGGAGCCCAGGGGGGAGCCATCATGACAGGTAGCGGTTGCAGCAGAGAGGCCGCCATCGAACTGGCTCGTTCGTTTCCCGGCATGAAAGGCCTGGACCTCGCCAGGGAAGTAACCACTGACCGG
>Ga0316194_10000075_pt1 | contig 48839 bp, 38 predicted proteins | sample CroRivsedime1_MG_FD_204936 | JGI IMG/M metagenome (GOLD analysis project Ga0316194, IMG submission 204936) | Coastal sediment microbial communities from Maine, United States - Cross River sediment 1 | ecosystem: Environmental > Aquatic > Marine > Coastal > Sediment | place: USA: Maine...
ATAGATACGCTTGGGTTCGAAAAATACCACTGGATCATCGGATTCAATGGCGCTGATCAGCAGGCCCTTGGCATCGTAAGGGTTTGATGGCATCACTGTCTTGATGCCGGACAAATGGGTGAACAATGCTTCAGGACTCTGTGAATGTGTCTGCCCACCACGGATCCCCCCGCCGCAGGGTGCGCGTATCGTCACCGGTGAGAAAAATTCACCACCGCTGCGGTAGCGCAGACGTGCCAGTTCGCTGATGATCTGGTCGAGACCGGGATAGATATAGTCTGCAAACTGGATTTCAGCTACCGGCCGCAATCCATTGACGCCGATGCCGATGGCGGAACCGATGATGCCGCCCTCGGCAATGGGTGCATCGATGACCCGGTGCTCGCCATACTTTTCCTGTAGACCATCGGTGCAGCGGAAAACGCCGCCGAAATAACCCACATCCTGACCGAGGATGATAACGGTCGGGTCCTTATCCATCATGACATCCAGGGCGGACCTGACGGCCTGTATCATATTCATCTGGCTCATTCCGACAGCCCCCTTAATGCCAGCAACTGCTGACGTTGGCGTTCCAGGTGCGGCGGGACTTCTGCATATACGTCATCGAACATGACACGCACGTCCAGACGCGGACCCTCGGTCATGGTGCCGTAGGTGACGGCTTCCTTCCAGGCTTCGTTGACAAACGCCTTGAGTTCTTCCTCCAGCGCTGTGTGTTGTTCATCCGACCAGTGTCCCGCGTTGACCAGGTGTTGTTTCAGTCGCTTGACCGGATCGCCCAGCGGAAAGGCCTCCCACTCATCCTTGGGCCGGTAACGTGAAGGGTCATCACTGGTGGAATGGGCCCCGCCACGATAGGTGACGTGCTCAATCAGTGTCGGGCCGCCACCCTGGCGGGCGCGTTCTGCAGCCCATTGTGTGACCGCGTAAATAGCCAACAGGTCGTTTCCGTCGACACGCACACCGGGTATGCCCAGCCCCAGTCCACGGGCAGCAAAAGACCGTCTTTCACCACCTGCAAAACCCTGGAATGTCGAAATGGCCCACTGGTTGTTGACCACATTCAGGATCACGGGTGCCTGGTAGACGGCGGCGAAGGTCAGCGCGTAGTGAAAATCCGCTTCGGCAGTGCTGCCGTCACCAACCCATGCCGAGGCTATATGATCTTCACCCTTGATGGCGGAAGCCATGGCCCAGCCGACCGCATGTGGGTACTGGGTGGCCAGGTTTCCGGATACGGAAAACAGGTTGGCTTGTTTATTGTGATACATGATGGGCATCTGCCGGCCCTTGCACATATCCCTGGTATTGGACAGGCACTGGCACATCAGGTCGACCAGGCTGGTGCCGCGCATGATAAAAAGACCCTGGTTGCGATACGAGGGAAACATCATGTCGCCGGGTTCCAGTGCCATACCCTGGGCGATTGAGATTGCTTCCTCCCCAAGAGACTGCATGTAAAACGAAATTTTCCCCTGGCGCTGTGCACGCTGCATACGCGCGTCGAATTGCCGGGTCAGCAACATCAGGCGCAAGGCTTCGAGCAATTGATCTGTCGTCAGGTCAGGCACCCACTCACCCTGGGCCATGCCATTGTCGTCCAGGACACGCACCAGATCACTGGCCAGGTTTTCAATCTGGCTGGCCGGGGTATCGCTATCCGGGCGCGCGACGGCACCCGCTTCAGACAAGGCAAGGTAGCTGAAATCAGGTGCGTCACCCGGTCGGGCAGAGGGTTGGGGGATATGCAGTCGGGATTTCGGTGTCATATTATTCAATTCCTTGCTGATGCGTTCTGATGACGGCTACGCTGCTGCGGCGGCAACAATAGCTTCAGCCATTGAGTCCGCGATCACGTTGGTGGGTATCTGTTGTTTTTCCGACTCGACAAAAATACCCGTCAGACGCCCCGGGATTAGCGCGATTTGCGCTTGAACATCCGCTTTGGTCTTGTCTCCCATGTACTCCAGTGAGACGCTTATGATACCCCCGCCATTGATGACATAGTCTGGAGCATACAGGATGTTTCTGTCGAAAAGACGTTTTCCATCCTCTTCCGTGGCCAGTTGATTATTGGCGGCACCACCAATAACAGATGCCTTGATGCGCGGAATGCTATCGGCATCAAGTATCGCACCCAAAGCACAGGGTGCCAGCACATCAACCTCTTCAAAAAGGATATCTTCAGGCGCTACGACGCGCGCTCCGAAATCTGCCCGGGTACGTGCGAGATTCTTTTCATTGACGTCGCTGATAACCAGCGTGGCGCCTGCAGCATGTAATTGACGGCACAGATCGTAGCCCACTTTGCCAACACCCTGAACCGCGACACGAAGTTTGTCCATGGAGTCTGCACCAAGGCGATGTTTCACTGCCGCGCACAAGCCCAGGAAAACACCATCGGCCGTCCAGGGTGAGGGATCACCTCCAGCCGAGCCTTCCGCTGGTGGCAGGCCTGCTACAAATTTTGTGACCTGCTGGACCAGGCGCATATTGTCAACCGAAATACCAACGTCCTCGGCCGTGATGTAACGACCGCCAAGTGAATCGACAAACCGGCCAAAGGTCCGGAACGTGTCATCTGAGGGGGGGGACTCCGGGTCCGTCAGGATGACTGCTTTGCCGCCCCCCAATGGCAGACCTGCCATGGCGTTTTTATATGTCATTCCACGTGCCAAACGCAGCGCATCCCTGGTGGCATCTGCTTCGCAATCGTAGTGCCACATACGACAACCGCCGGCAGCAGGTCCAAGCGCGGTTGAGTGGATCGCGATGATGGCTATTAGTCCTGTTTGAGCGTCGCAAAATTTATGGATGGATTCATGTCCGCGATTTTCAGAGTTTTCAAAAAATGTCATGGTCGTTCTCACATTCCAGTTTCTGGTGACAAAATTTTCTAAGTTAAATATAGCAATATCATGCAGAAATTGTATTGCGAAGTAACTGACCAAGGAATGGTTTGCGCATATAATATCTAAAAATACAACAATGTAGGAATTTATCATGCAGAAAATAAAATTAGACAACTTGGATCGTAAGATTCTCCGCTTGTTACAGTCTGATTCGAGTCTTTCAGCCGCGACGATTGGTGAGAAGGTCGGACTGTCACAATCACCCTGTTGGCGCCGTATACAGCGATTCAAGGAGGCGGGTCTGATAAAAGAGCAGGGGATGGTCTTTAATCGTAAACAACTGGGTTTCGATACGATGGTGTTTGCCCATGTCAAACTGACGGCGCATGGTCGCAGCAAAGTGGCCGAATTTGGAGACACCATCAGACAATTCCCGGAGGTAATGGAATGCCACCTGTTACTGGGCCATGTGGATTTTCTGTTGAGGATAGTCACCCCGGACCTGGAAGCCTATGAAAGATTCTTCTTTGAACGCCTGTCGCAATTACCGGACGTTCAGGAAGTGACATCCAGTATCGCGCTCACGGAAGTCAAGTACACGACCGAACTGCCAATTTAGATGAAATCCAGAGGAAACAATAATGACTGAAGCATATATTTACGACCATGTCAGGTCGCCGCGAGGGCGTGGAAAACCCGATGGTTCCTTACATGCAATTACACCGATCAACCTGGCCAGCCAGGTGCTTGAACAATTACGTGACCGTAACAGCCTGGATACCTCATTGCTGGATGATGTGATCCTGGGTTGTGTCGCGCCGGTGGGTGAGCAGGGTGCCGATATTGCGCGAATCGCGGCGCTTGAAGCGGATTACGCCGAAAGCGTACCGGGCAAGCAGCTCAACCGTTTTTGTGCATCGGGTCTGGAGTCGGTTAATACGGCTGCGGCCCAGGTGATGGCCGGACAGTCGGACCTGGCCATTGGCGGTGGCGTTGAATCCATGTCGCGGGTACCCATGATGTCAGACGGCGGCGCGTGGGCAACCGACCCCCAGGTTGCCTACAAAACCTATTTCGTGCCCCAGGGTATCAGTGCTGACCTGATAGCAACCAAGTACGGTATCTCACGCGAGGATCTGGATACGTATTCGGTGGAAAGCCAGCGGCGGGCGGCACACGCATGGAAACAGGGTTGGTTTGACGGATCGATTGTACCGATAAAGGATCATATCGGGCGTGTCGCATTGGCTCATGATGAGCTTATGCGGCCCGATGCGACAGTTGAGAGTCTTGGCAGTCTGAAACCGGCATTTGTTATTCCGGGTGAGCAGGGTGGTTTTGACCGGGTCATCTTGCAAAAGTATCCCGAAATCGAGTCGGTTAAACATCTGCACACAGCCGGTAACTCAAGCGGAATCGTCGATGGCGCTGCTGCCGTTCTGGTTGGCCATGCAGAAGCCGGAAAATGGATGGGTCTGAAACCACGTGCCCGGATTCGTGCTTTCGCATCCGTTGGCAGTGAACCCAGCATCATGCTGACGGGACCGGTACCTGCCACTGAAAAAGTGCTCAAACGTGCCGGTATGACTACCTCTGATATCGACCTGTTCGAGTTGAACGAGGCCTTTGCTGCGGTGGTGCTGCACTACATGAATGTGCTGAACATCGCGCACGACAGGATCAACGTGAACGGCGGTGCCATTGCAATGGGCCATCCGCTGGGAGCGACCGGGGCCATGGTCCTCGGTACCGCGCTGGACGAAATGGAACGGCGTGATCTTTCAACCGCACTGGTGACCCTGTGTATCGGCGGCGGTATGGGTACAGCGACCATTATTGAGCGGGTCTGATCTTCAGGCTGACCGACGAATTACAGATTTATGGACATAAACAAATGAACAACACGATTCAATACACCGTCGATAACGACGGAATCGCAACCCTGATACTCGATCTGCCGGGCAAAAGCATGAATGTTCTGTGCGATGACCTGATTTCGGATTTGTCCGAGTGCATCGAGAAGGTTGCAGCGGATGAAGCCATCAAGGGCGCGATCATCGCCTCAGGCAAAAAAACGGCTTTTGTGGCGGGCGCGGACCTGACGGAACTGGTCACGGCCTATGATCGGGGCGTGACAGTGCAGGAGGGTTATGAGTGGAGCAAGGGCCTTTCAGGCGTGTTCCGCAGAATGGAAACCTGTGGAAAGCCATTTGCAGTTGCCATCAACGGACTGGCGCTTGGCGGTGGACTTGAACTCTGTCTCGCCTGCCATTACCGGGTTATGACGGATAACCCCGGTGCAAAGCTGGGTTTGCCGGAAGTCACGATTGGTTTACTGCCAGGTGCCGGCGGCACACAACGTTTGCCACGTTTAATTGGTACCGAAAAGGCCCTGCAGGTTATTTTGCAGGGTAAAAAACTGAAGCCCCAGGCGGCGCTTGAACTCGGTCTCATACACGAGATCGCACCGGTTGATGAACTGCTGGAACGTGCCCGTACCTGGTTGCTGGAAACACCCAATCCGGTTGCACCCTGGGACGTCAAGGGATTCCGGTTTCCGGGTGGTGCCGGAGCCATGAACCCCAAAAACGCGCAGACATTTATGGTTGGCACGTCCTTGGTAGCGGGAATGACACAACACAATTACCCCGCACCCATCGGTGCGCTGTCCGCAGTTTACGAAGGTTGTATCACTCCCATTGATCAAGGCCTTGATATCGAGGCACAGTATTTCGGTGAACTGGTCTCCGGTGTGGTCGCCCGCAACATGATGCGCAGCCTGTTCGTGAACAAGGGTGCAGCGGATAAACTGGTGCGCCGGCCGGCCGGTATTGAGAAATCCAAGGTGACGAAACTGGGTGTGCTCGGTGCCGGCATGATGGGCGCAGGTATTGCCTATGTGTCTGCCAAGACAGGTATGCAGGTGGTGTTGCTTGATACCGACCTTGAGGGAGCCAAACGTGGTAAAGCTTATTCTGAAGGCCTGCTTAACAAGGCCATCAAACGGGGTTACTCCACACAGGAAAAGGCAGACGCATTATTGAGCATGATCCACCCGACCACGGATTATGCAGACCTGGAGGGCTGTGAACTGGTCATTGAAGCGGTATTCGAAAATCGTGACATCAAGGCTGCGGTAACCGCCAAGACCGAGGCTGTCATCCCTGAGGATGCCATTTTCGCGAGCAATACATCGACCCTGCCGATCACGGGTCTGGCCGAGGCTTCCAGCCGGCCGGGAAGCTTTATTGGTCTGCACTTCTTCTCGCCGGTGGACAAGATGCCATTGGTTGAATTGATCAAGGGTGAGAAAAGTTCGGATGAGGCCATTGCACGAGGCCTCGACTACATCCAGCAAATTCGCAAGACGCCGATTGTCGTCAACGATAGCCCGGGGTTTTATACCAGTCGTTGTTTCAGCACCTCGACCAACGAGGGTATGACCATGCTGGCCGAGGGTGTCAATCCGGCCCTGATAGAAAACGCAGCGAAATTGGCCAGTCTGCCAGTCGGTCCATTGGCTGTCATGGACGAGGTCACGCTGGATCTCGGTTACAAGATCACCATGCAGAATGCACGTGACCAGGGTGAAAGCTACACCTTCGATTCCGGCTTCCCGGTCATACGCAAGTTCGTTGAAGAACTGGACCGTAAAGGCAAGCGCTTCGGTAAGGGTTTTTACGAATACCCCGAAGGTGAGAAGAAATATCTTTGGCCGGGTCTGGCAGAACTCTACCCTGTGAAAGAAGAGCAACCCCCGGTGCAAGAGGTCATTGACAGATTACTTTATCGCCAGGCGCTCGAGACGGCACGTTGTTTTGAAGAAGGTGTACTGGATCATCCTGCTGATGCTGATATCGGTTCCATTTTCGGCTGGGGTTTCCCCCCGTGGACCGGTGGCACGCTATCGTTTATCGACACGGTCGGCATCAAGCATTTCGTAGCTGAGTGTGACCGTATGGCTGAGGCTTATGGACCAAGGTTTGCAGTTTCAGACTGGCTGCGCGAGCGTGCCGCGAAGGGTGAGTCTTTCCACGACACGTAGGGTGGGTAACTTGTTACCCACGCGTTTAACCGGGCTTCAATCCAAGCTGACTACCCAAAGTTCAGGGGTCATAATTTGGTGCTGGCCATTTACTTAACTGGTAAGTTGCTAGTGTTCATTGCTTTATTTCCTCACATTGGGGGGCGCTGGGGCGGGTGGTTGCTTCCAGGACTCGCTCAAGCACATCCTGTGTCGCTCGATACTCGGCTTCCTGCCTCGTACGGTCCTGGAAGCAACCACCCGCCCCAGCTTCAACCGAAACAGAGAACATCTACCTGAAACCAATGGTTTTCGATTGAGCACAAAGCCGAGGATGTACGGTACCTTGCGGCCTTGGCGTTCTGATGGAAACCACTCTTTTAGATGTAATGATTAAAAATCATCAATGGATCTAGACATGGTGGGTAACGGCCCAGGCCGCCCTCTCGACGGGTACCCCGCAGCCCAGGCTGGCTTCTCGACGGGTTCCCCGTCTCACCTTCTCTCACCTTGCAAGTTACCCACCCCACGGGCCTCGGCACTAAAAAAACCACAAATTAATACCCATGCTGTAAGCGAGGTATTACTATCAATGCACCAATACAGCCAGTACTCCGGGGAATATTGTGACGCGAAGAAAGATCGATAAAATTCTCATCGCCAATCGCGGTGAAATTGCCATACGTATCCTGAGAGCAGCATCCGAGTTGGGTATTCGCACGGTCAGTGTTTATACCCATGAAGATCGCTTCTCACCACATCGTTACAAGGCCGATGAGGCCTACCAGATTGGTGAAGATGATGATCCGCTCAAACCCTACCTGGATATTGATGCAATCATCGAAGTTGCCAAGCTGAACCACGTCGAAGCGATTCATCCCGGTTACGGTTTCCTTTCCGAAAATGTCGATTTCGCCAGTCGCTGCAGGCAGGAAGGCATCATCTTCGTGGGACCAACACCGGAAGCCATGGCAATGCTGGGTGACAAGGTGCAGGCCAAGGCCAACGCGATCACGGCGGGCATCCCGGTGATTGAGGATAGCCATGAAGAACTGCTTAACGTTGAAATAGCCCGTTCTGAAGCTGCACGCATCGGTTACCCGGTGATGTTGAAGGCAACTGCCGGAGGCGGCGGGCGTGGTATGCGCGTGATCCGGAGCGAGGGTGAGCTTAAAACAGCCTACGCCGATGCACGTAGCGAGGCGGCCAAGGCATTTGGTAACGATACGGTATTTCTTGAGAAGTTCATCGAATCACCGAAGCATGTTGAGGTCCAGATTCTTGGTGATAACGATGGCAACCTGGTGCATCTGTTTGAGCGTGATTGTTCGGTGCAGCGCCGCTTTCAGAAAGTGGTGGAAGTTGCGCCGAGCTTTGCCCTAAGTGAGGAGACCCGGCAGAAGTTATACGAATATGCGCTGGCGATCACCCGGCACGTTAAGTACACCAATGCCGGGACCGTTGAGTTCCTGGTCGACAAGCAGGAAAACATCTTCTTTATCGAGGTCAATCCGCGTATCCAGGTTGAGCACACCATCACTGAACAGATAACCGGTATCGATATCGTTCGCAGCCAGATTCAGATTGCACGGGGATGTCTGTTGAGTGACCCGGAAATCCGGATCAAGACCCAGGACGACGTCCATTGCCATGGGTATTCCATTCAATGCCGGATAACGACGGAAGATCCGGCGAACGGATTTCAGCCCGATTATGGCACGCTCATCGCCTATCGCAGCGCCGCGGGATTTGGTATCCGCCTGGATGTTGGTGCAGCCTATACCGGTGCCAGTGTCTCGCCATTTTTTGATTCGATGCTGGTCAAGGTGACATCATGGGGACGGACTTTGAGTGGTGCGATCGCACGCAATCACCGTGCTTTGCGTGAATTCCGGATCAGGGGCGTTAAAACCAATATTGGTTTTCTGCAAAACGTCCTTCGTCACCCGACCTTTGCTTCCGGTGAAGCCACGGTGGCTTTTATCGACAACCATCCCGAGTTATTTGAGATATCAGAACGATTTGACCGTGCAACGAAAACCTTGCGCTACATCGCCAATCTGACGGTTAACGGCAATCCGGATATAGGCCCTCTCGACTCAAAACGGGCCTTCCGTAAAGCAACTGTGCCGCACGTAGACCGCCTGGCTGCGTTCCCGCCGGGCACGAAGAACAAGCTCAATGAGCTCGGTCCGGAGGCATTTTGCAATTGGGTCAGAAAGCAAAAAAACATCATGTACACCGACACCACTCTGCGTGATGCACATCAATCTTTGTTGGCGACGCGTGTACGTACACTGGATATGCTGGCGGTGGCCGAGGGTTTTGCCAAGGACAACCCACAGGTGTTTTCTCTGGAAATGTGGGGTGGGGCAACTTTTGATGTTTCCCTGCGCTTCTTGCGTGAATGTCCATGGCAGCGTTTGCAGCAATTGCGCGCAGCAGTACCCAATATACTTCTACAGATGTTATTCCGCGGATCAAATGCGGTCGGTTACAAGGCTTACCCGGACAATGTGATTGAAAAATTCATTGAGAAGTCCTGGGAAAACGGCATAGATGTCTTCCGGATTTTCGATTCACTGAACTGGATTGAGGGTATGAAGCGCTCCATTCAGATCGTAAGGGAAAGGACGGGTGGCATCGCCGAGGCGACCATCTGCTACACCGGCGATGTACTGAATACCGATCCGGGAAACCGTTATAGCATGCAGTATTACCTGGACATGGCCCGGCGTCTTGAAGATGAGGGTGCACACATGCTCGCGCTCAAGGATATGGCCGGACTACTCAAGCCCTATGCCGCTGAAAAGTTGATCCCGGCGTTGCGGGCGGCTGTCGATATCCCCATACACCTGCATACCCACGACACTTCGTCCATGCAAAGCGCAACCTTGCTCAAGGCAATAGAGGCGGACGTGGATATTGTGGATGTGTGTCTGAGCTCGATGTCAGGTCTGACCTCCCAGGTCAATATGAATTCGCTTATCGCAGTGATGCAGGGACACAAGCGTGAACAGCCACTCGATCTTGCCTCCCTGAATCAATATGCCAACTACTGGGAAGCCGTACGTGAGTTTTACTATCCCTTTGAATCCGGTCTGAAAGCCGGTACAGCGGAAGTCTATGAGCACGAAATTCCGGGTGGACAGTACTCAAATCTACGTCCACAGGCCATCGCGCTGGGTCTCGAGCACCGTTTTGAACAGATCAAGAAGAACTATGCGACCGTGAACCGGATGTTCGGTGATATCGTCAAGGTGACTCCATCCTCCAAAGTGGTCGGCGACATGGCGATGTTCATGACGGCCAACGGCCTGGATGAGAAGGATGTAATGGCCCAGGGTGACACGCTGGCTTTTCCCGATTCGGTCATCGACCTGTTTTCAGGCAAGCTCGGTCAGATGGAAGGCGGGTTCCCGGCCGAACTTTCCGCCCTGGTGTTAAAGGGCAGGAAGCCATTGGACGGTCCGCCGGGTGCTGCCCTGGATCCGGTTGATTTCGAGATGGAATTTGCCGCTTTTAAAGAAGAGTTCGATGACAGCCTGACGGAACTCGACTTTCTTTCCTATGTAATGTACCCGGATGTTTTTCGTGGTTACTACGAGCATCAGAAAGAATTCGGTGACGTTCATTATTTACCCACACAGACTTTCTTTTATGGTTTGAAACAGGGTGATGAAATCCTGGTCAAGTTACAGCAGGGCAAAACCATTGTTATCCGTTATGTTTACCGTTCGCATACCGATGAAAACGGCTTTTGCCGTGTCACCTTCGACCTGAACGGACAGGCGCGCAGTGTGCAGGTAAGAGATGAAACGGTTGTCCCCAAGACCGCTGCCCATCGCAAGGCGGTGGAACGCAACGAGATCGGCTCGCCCCTGATGGGGCGGCTGGCATCGGTTCTGGTTGCTGAAGGTGATGTCGTTGATAAGGACACAGCCGTGTTTGTAATCGAGGCGATGAAAATGGAGACCACCATAACGGCTCCGTTTAAGAGCACGATCAAAGCCATACATCTGGAAGAGGGAGAACTGGTCGGGCAGGGCGACCTGGTCATTGAACTGGAATAACCGGCCTGGCCATGGTCCTGAATAAATTCGCCGGCTTTTGATCCATATCATCAAAAGCCCAGCTTTTAGCCCTAATACCGCCGTATTAATGGATTTTATTCGCCTGAACTGCTTAAATTAAAGTGAACACAGACTCTTTCGTACGGCCATGGGCGAAAGAAGGAGTTGTTAAAGATGGGCATGCTATTCCACGCCTCCATCAAGATACAGAATATCTGGATTTGCTTCCTGATGGCCGTCTTGATGCCCGCGCTAAGCAATGCCCTGGATGAGCAAGCCACATTACCTGGAGAAGATATCCTGGCCGTAGCTGCAGAACGGCAGGCCATGCTGCTTGATATCCAGGGTCCGATCGGGCCGGCAACCGCCGAATACCTTATCAATTCACTGGAAAAATCGACAGAGCGTAATGCCGAGTTGGTGATCATTCGCATGGATACACCGGGCGGTCTGGATGCGTCCACCCGGGATATCATCAAGGCCATTCTTAATTCGCCGGTTCCGGTGGCGACGTTTGTTACGCCCGGGGGCGCCCGCGCGGCCAGCGCCGGTATGTACATCCTCTATGCCAGTCACGTTGCCGCAATGAGCCCCGCGACCAATGTCGGGGCAGCCACACCTGTTTCCATTATCGGTGGTGAATCGCCGGGTAAAAAACAGGGGCCAAGTGAAAACGGTGAAGATGCCAAACCGGAGGCCGATACGGGCAATACCATGATGCGCAAGGCGGTGAACGACTCCGTAGCTTACGCGCGTGGTCTGGCAAACAGAAACGGTCGAAACGCAGACTGGGCAGAACTGGCGGTGCGGGAGGCGGCAAGCATCACCGCTGAAAAGGCATTGGAAATGGGAGTGATTGATCTTATCGCGACAGACATTTCAGACCTGTTGAAACAGATAAATGGTAGAACCATCACCGTGCGGGACCGGGTTTGGGTCCTCGACACCGCTTCATTAGAGGTAGAGCGACTTGAACCGGACTGGAAAGCCGAATTGCTGGGCGTCATCACCAGTCCAACAGTTGCTTACCTGCTTTTATTGATCGGGATTTACGGTCTCTTCTTTGAAGGTTATAACCCGGGTGCCATATTCCCCGGTGTGATCGGGGCTATCTGCCTGATCATCGCTCTTTATGCATTCCAGATGCTGCCTGTGAACTATGCCGGGTTTGCACTTCTTGCTCTTGGCATCATCCTGATGATTGGTGAGGCCGTGGTCCCCAGTTTTGGTGTATTGGGTATCGGCGGTGTTATATCGCTGGTCATTGGCTCGATCATCCTGATCGATACCGATATTCCCGGTCTTACGGTTTCGAGGCCACTGATCGGTGCGCTGGCCCTGATCAGTTCACTTGGCCTGATGGGTATTATTGGTATTGCATTGAAGGCCAGGCTCAGACCCGTGGTCTCCGGAAGGGAACAACTCATCGGTGCTCCGGGTAGTGCCTTGACTGATTTTTATCATGAGGGGGAGGTATTTGTTCACAGCGAACGCTGGAGTGCGAAAAGCGATTCACCCTTGCGCGAAGGGCAGGCTGTTGTCGTGACCGGTATTGATGGGCTCACACTGAAAGTGCGCCCGGCTGATGAGTGAGTACCGGTCTTTGAATAGATGAAGGAGTAGGGTCATGTTCGAATATACAATTGGTGTTGTATTGTTCGTAGTCTTTGGTCTGGTTTTTAGCGCGATCAGGATATTACGTGAATACGAACGCGGTGTTATTTTTCAGCTTGGGCGGTTCTGGAAGGTCAAGGGCCCCGGGCTGATCATCGTCATTCCGATAGTTCAGCAAATGGTTCGGGTTGACCTGAGGGTTATCGTGATGGATGTGCCTACACAGGATGTCATCTCACGCGACAACGTTTCGGTTAAGGTCAACGCGGTGGTTTACTTTCGGGTCATCGATCCGGAGAAAGCGATCATCCAGGTGGAAAAGTACCTGGATGCCGTAAGCCAGCTGGCGCAGACGACCCTTCGCTCGGTACTGGGGCAGCATGAACTGGATGAAATGCTTTCTGAACGCGATACGCTGAACAAGGACATCCAGGCGATCCTGGATCGTCAGACCGATGCCTGGGGCATCAAGATTTCCAATGTCGAGATCAAGCATGTCGACCTGGACGAGAGCATGATTCGCGCCATCGCCGCGCAGGCCGAGGCAGAGCGCCAGCGACGCGCCAAGGTCATTCATGCGACCGGCGAAAAGCAGGCCGCGACTGAATTGGTGGAAGCAGCGAAAACACTCAGTGCCGAACCCAATGCAATCCAGTTACGTTACCTGCAAACCCTGACAGAAATTGCTGGCGACAAAAGCTCGACCATCGTGTTCCCCCTGGATTTGATTCAAAAGCTAGGGGGCATTTCAGGTAGTGGATGAAACTACTCAGGTGCTTTCCACTCAAATTAGTAACGTAGGAGTTTTTGCAAGTCGGATGAAGAGCTTCACCCGACAGGAGTTAAACTTATGAAAATGAACTGGATTCTGGTTGCAAACCAGGCAGAAGCGCAGATTTACTCGAGTTGCCAACTTCCCGGAAATCTTCTGCTGGTCGACGTGCTGGCAAACAAGGAGGGAACAGCTCATCCGAGAGACCTGATTTCGGATGCGCCTGGCAGGGCTTTTGACAGCACCGGCTCAGGCCGGCACGCCATGGAACCGAATACCGGTGTTAAAGTGGAGCAACGAAGACGATTTGTAAAGGAGATGGTCGAGCGGCTTCAGACCGCGCATTCGAAGGGTGGTTTTGATAAGTTGGTTTTGCTGGCTGCTCCCGCTGTCCTGGGTGTTCTACGCAAATCATTGACTGCGGATCTCACAAAATCTGTGATCAAGGAGATTCCCAAGGACGTGATTGGACAGGACGTTGACAAAATACAGTCGCAACTTAAGCGGGCCTTTGCTCTCAGCTAAGTGACCTGGTGTTTGCGTAAAGTATGTGTCCGTAATTTTCGCCATTTATCCCGGGCGGTACTCATCCTCGCCCGGGAACTCATCACGGCTCACAATCTCATAAATTTCTGCCGTTTTGCCGGCTAATGGGAGGCGCTCTTTGCCCATGATATCGTCCATGCCGGCGAGATAAGCTGCCGTGATTTCCAATTCGTTCAGTGTCGGGTTCAATTGATCGATCTGCCTGGTTTTATCATCGTCCAAAGCGCCGAAAAGTCGCTGGATTTCTGAATGTATGGGTGATTTAGTTGCCATAGCGTACTATATCCTCCGGTGACTGGGTTGCCATATCGTATCTGTTCAGGACTGCCACAGAGTCACAATGACGTGTTAATCCCTATTTATACTGACTACAGATATGCTGGAAGATTCCGGCGTTGCGAAAATGCCCAAATCTAAGCTTCCTTGGCTTATTTGCTCATGACTAATTTATTGGCGGACCGGGAATCAGGCAACGGGTTCTTTGGCCATGCCGTCGATCTGCCTGACCAGGCAGATGGGACACTCGATTTGTTTGAGCAGCGACCCCAGTGACTCGGGTTTCAACATTTCTTCCGAGGCCCCGATTACAAGCATATCGGCTCGTTCTGCATAGACCGAGTCGACCAGGTGCTGTATCCCCCGGTCCGGTAACAGTAATAAGCGTGTCGGACGGGTCGGCAATAATTCACGGATCATGTGATCCATCGCATCCAGTTCGACTGCGTTTTTTGCTCTCAACAAAATTGTAATCCTGTCTGACTGACCCTTTGCCAGCAGGGCCGCGGTGAGCAGGGCTTCGTCACCCGTAACCACGTCATCAATTACAACAACAATACGCCGGTCTTTGAGCCGGGTATGCAGGGTCTGCCCCGTGGCTGGTGCTGCAAACTTCCGCAAAGGCTCAAAAACCGTGATGTTGGCCGAATGCACCGTTTCACGAAGTAAGCTGAGGGTGGAGCCCTGTGCCGTGCGAAACGTGTGGGATACGCCCATCCGCCGTGCGAGTTCTTCAACCGCATTGCGTGCTGTGCGCAGTCGCAATGCAATGGTGCGGTCAAACCGCGTGTCGTGTATGTCGCGGACACTCAGGGTAAGCCGGCACAGTTCCTTGACAAAGGGCAATGCCGCTGCCTGTTGCAGTTCATCATCCTTGATGAACACGCCATGCAATTCAATTCCCGTATCCCTGCCAAGCAATGGCCGCAATATATTCAGCAACGGCTGACCTGAGCCGCTTACACCCAGGATCACGGCGATCTGTTGCGTTACGGTTTCAGGGGGTTTTGCAACCATTGTCACCATCTTCCATCGTCTTGCCAGCATTGCTGAATGACTGGAGCTGGTTTGCGAACCCGAGCAGACGTTCGCGTATTTTGTGATTTACACTGCCGTCCGGAAACTCGCCTTTTTCATCGCACTCACCGGCCGGGATACCGGTCAGAATCTCAAGACATTGGTCGACGTGGTCAACCGGGTAGACGTGAAACTGACCACGCTCAACCGCTTCGATGACATCAGCGCGCAACATCAGGTGTCTGACATTGGCCTCTGGTATCAAAACACCCTGGTCCCCGCTCAGACCGCGTTTACTGCAAATATCAAAGAACCCTTCAATTTTCTCATTAACACCGCCGATCGCCTGTATTCTGCCGTGCTGATTCAGTGAACCTGTGATCGCAAGGGACTGCCTGATCGGGACTTCCGCCAATGCCGAGGCGAGTACGCAGAGCTCAGCAGCAGAAGCGCTGTCTCCGTCAACCCCGCCATAGGATTGTTCGAATACGAGACTGGCCGACAGCGACAGGGGGCGGTCCGTGACATAGTGTGAATTCAGAAATCCGGTCAGGATCAGGACACCCTTGGAATGCAGCGGGCCACCCAGTTCCACCTCGCGCTCGATATCGATGACCTTGCCCGAACCGAGCGAAACCGTCGCCGTAATACGCTGCGGACGCCCGAATGCAAAGCCGCCAAGCTGCATGACAGCCAGTCCGTTGACCTGGCCGATGCTGGCGCCCGAAGTATCGATCATCAGCGTGTTACGCAGGATGCCATCCTGCATTTGATCGCGATAACGGCTTGCACGGTGTATGCGCGCGTCGATTGCCTGTTGCACTTCCGTGGCGCTGATCAATGTATTGCCATTACGGCCTGCCCAGTAGTGAGCCTCTCGCAGGATATCCGTCGACTGCCGGATATCGGCCGATAGCCATTCGTTATCACCCGCACGCCGTGCACTCTCTTCTACCAGGCGTGCAACGCCGCTGCGATCCAGGTGTTTGAGGTTTTCCTGGCGTACCACGGTTGCGAGCATGCGCGCCCGGCTCTCAACATTCTGTTGATTGCGGTCAACCCGGTCTTCAAAGTCTGCTGCGACCTTGAAAAGCTCTGAAAATTCCGGGTCGTAGTGGTCAAGTAAATAATAGTGGACCCGCTCACCAATCAGGATAACCTTGAGATCAAGCGGGATGGGCTGCGGTTCCAGTGAAACCGTGCTGACCAGGCCGATATCTTCACCAAGTGAACGTACCTGCAACTGCCGGGACTTGATCGCGCGTTTCAGTCCCTCCCAGGCGAGCGGCAAAGACAGTACCTTGGCTGCGTCCAGCACCAGGTATCCGCCATTAGCCCGGTGCAGTGCACCGGCACGGATCAGGTTGAAATTGGTAACCAGTGAGCCGAATTCCGCCTCGTATTCGATTTTGCCGATCAATTCGGCAAAACTGGGTTTGTCTTCAATCACCACCGGTGCCCCTTCGCTTTCACTCCGGTCGACCAGCAGATTAATTGCATAACGCCGGATGACAGCAGACGTTTTTGATTGCAGCATTTCCCGCATCGGGTCGGGTAGTCCGGGTCCGTCAGAGGATTTAAGGAAGAGACCCACGTTATCGATGATATCGGCCTGCATACCCCCCAGGTGTTCTACAACAGCGGGGACGTTCTTGTATTTTTGCCTGAGTTCGTCGATCAGGCCGGTTACAGCGAGACCTGCCACGTCGTGTTCGAGTTGACGAAGCTTTTGCCGCATTTCACGGGCGCGCTTGGGTGCAGAACGCATCACACGTTGCAATTGCGCGGTCAGTTCTTCTATGTCTTTATGGATTTTATCCTGCTTTTCCTGGGGCAGTTTTTCAAATTCATCGGGCTTGATGACCTCTTTGCCCTGCATCGGGATAAAGGCGATTCCGTTCGGCGTCTGAATCAGGTTGATGTCACGTTCCTTGGCCATTTTTTCAATGGCCATGAACGCCTGCTCCTGCTGTTCCTTGAATTCATCGGTAATCGCTTCGTTCTGGAGTTGGAAATCTTCGCTTTCAAAAGCGGCGGGAATCGCTGTCTGGGCATCTTCGATGGCATTGGCTACGTCAACACGAAAGTCCTTGCCGACTCCTGCGGGCAGTCTCAGTGATTTGGGCTGGCGTGGATCATCGAAATTGTAAACATAGCACCAGTCTGATGGTGTGGTACGACCGGCGGCTTTCTTTTCAAGAAACTGCCGGACGAAAGTGTGGCGTCCGGCACCGGGTGGACCGAGCACGAATACATTGTGTCCATCGACATCGACCCCGGTAGCAAAGTGAATGGCGTCGACAGCCCGTTCCTGGCCGGGAATCTCGTTGAGGTCCTTGAGACTCTCAGTCGTTTCAAAGGTCAGTTTCCGCGGGTCGCAGAAACGATAAAGCGCTTGTGCGGGCAATGGTTTCCCAGCTTGTATATCCATCTCTGTCCAGCCTTCTTCATTTGCCACTACGAAAAATGCATTAAGAGTTCATGATTTATCATCGCATGTGCAACCACTTAAATAAACAGGTAAAGACGCAAATAATGACTTAAATCACTTTTTGCAAAGACCGGTACAAATGCTGTCATAATGTCAACACGATGAGCGGGCGATTCTGGCAGGACAAACCCTTGAATGACATGACCAGCGCCGAGTGGGAATCACTCTGCGATGGTTGCGCACTGTGTTGCATGAACAAGATCGAGGATGAGGACAGCGGCGAGATCTTCTATACCAATACCGCCTGCGGCCTACTGGATTTATCCACCTGCCGCTGTTCGGATTATGCCAACCGTCTGAGAAAAGTTCCTGACTGTCTGCAACTGACAGTGGCCAATGTTGATTCCTATGACTGGTTGCCCGGCAGTTGCGCTTATCGCCGGCTGGCGAACGGGCAGGGTTTGCCGGACTGGCACCCGCTCCTCAGCGGGCGGTCCGGATCAGTCCATGAGGCGGGTATATCCCTGCTCGGCCAAATGGTCCCTGATGAGGACCACGAGGATTTCAATATTTTCCAGTTGCTGGAAGAGGTCTGAGAAGTCCCGGCTCAGTCGATCTGCAGCTTCTGTAACACTTCGTCCGCAAGCTCCTCAGCTGAGCGATCACCCGCATCAAGGTGGATATCAGCTCTTTCAGGTGGCTCATAAGGTGAACTGATACCTGTGAAGTTGGGGATTTCCCCCTTGCGGGCCCGGGCATACATGCCCTTGGGGTCACGCGCTTCACAAACTTCAAGCGGTGTATCCACGTAAACCTCGATAAAATCGATGTCTCCGACAATTTCTTTGGCCATTCTGCGTTCGCGCCGGAAGGGCGAGATAAAGGCGGTCATCACGATCAGACCGGAATCGGCCATCAGGCGGGCAACCTCCGCAACCCGGCGTATGTTTTCAACACGGTCGGCATCGGTAAACCCCAGATCCTTGTTGAGCCCATGGCGGAAATTATCACCATCGAGCAGATAGGTGTGCCGGCTTTGTGCGGCAAGTTTTTGTTCAACGATATCGGCGATGGAGGATTTCCCTGACGCTGACAGACCCGTGAACCAGATAACACGAGGCTTCTGGCTCTTCATCCGTGCCCGTGAATCACGGCTGATTTCAAAGGACTGCCAGGAAAGGTTTTGTCCACGATGCAGACCGAAATCGATCATACCGGCACCCACCGTATTGTTGCTGATACGGTCGATTAATATGAATGCACCGGTCTCCGGGTTATCCGCATAGGCGTCAAAGGCGATGGGTTGTGCACTGGCGAAATTGCACACTGCGATTCCGTTCAAATCCACCTTGGTCGCCGGCATGTGTTCCGAGGTATTTATGTTAATGGCATATTTCAGATCGGTGATCTGCACCGAGGTGGCCTGTGTGCCGATCCTCATCAGGTAACTGCGTTCCGGCAACATCGGGTCTTCATGCATCCAGATGAGGTGTGCCTGGAACTGGTTGCTGCGTTCAGGCGGCTCACCGGGTCTGTGCAATACATCACCCTTGGAGATGTCAATTTCATCTTCCAGGACAAGGGTTACAGCATCATCTTTGACGGCACGCGGCAGGTCACCATCCATTGTTACGATCGACTTGACACGACTGCGTTTTAACGAGGCGGCTACCATGACCTCATCACCCACCGCAATCTCACCGCCAACCACTGTGCCGGCATAACCACGAAAATCCAGGTTCGGACGTGTGACACGCTGGACCGGGTAACGGAACAGTTTTGAATCGTCCCGTTGTGCATCCAGTTCTTCAAGGTACGTCAGCAGGGGCTTACCCTTGAACCAGGGCATGCGCTCACTGTGCGTGGTGATGTTGTCGCCTTTGAGGGCTGATATCGGGATAGCATAAACACTTTTAAAGCCGAGATCTTTCGAAAAGTGGTCGAAATCCGCGCAAATATCTTCGAATAACTGGCGTGAATAGCCCTTGAGGTCGATCTTGTTAATCGCCAGCATGATGTGTTTAACACCAACCAGCGAAAGGATATAGGCGTGCCGGCGTGTTTGGGTGGATACACCAAGACGTGCATCTATCAACAATACCGCCGCCTCTGCCGTGGATGCACCGGTGGCCATATTACGTGTGTACTGTTCATGACCGGGTGTGTCAGCGACGATGAACTTTCGTCTTGATGTAGAGAAGAAACGATAGGCAACATCAATGGTGATACCCTGTTCCCGTTCCGCTGCAAGACCATCGACGAGTAATGAAAAATCAATATCCTCTTCAGTGGAAAGCCGGCCCTTGCTGTCCCGTCTGAGTTCTTCCAGTTGGTCATCGTAGAGTAATTGGGAGTCATAGAGTAAGCGCCCGATCAATGTACTCTTACCGTCATCCACGCTTCCGCAGGTGATGAATTTCAGCATGCTTTTCGAGCTTTCCATCTCGATAAATTGCTGCATGTCGAGGTGTGCTTTGTTGGCAGCAGACATCAGAAGTATCCTTCCTTTTTCTTCTTTTCCATGGAGGCGGACTGATCTTTGTCGATCAACCTGCCGGAGCGTTCAGAGGAGTGCGTGGAGCGCATCTCGATGATGACTTCAGCGAGAGTGCTGGCGGTGGACTCTATAGCTGCGGTCAATGGATAACATCCGAGTGTCCGAAAACGGATGGAACGCATTTCCGGTTTCTCGCCTTCTTTAAGTGGAAAGCGATCGTCATCCAGCATGAACAGGGCGCCGTCCCGTTCAACGACCGGACGCTCAGCCGCCAGGTACAGTTCGGACATCGGAATGTCCTGCATATAGATATAGGCCCAGATATCCGTTTCGGTCCAGTTGGACAAGGGGAAAACACGCAAGCTTTCATCCGGGTTGATACGGGTGTTATACAATGACCAGAGTTCCGGCCGCTGGTTTTTCGGATCCCAGATATGGCCTTTTGAGCGGTGGGAAAATACCCGCTCCTTGGCGCGGGACTTCTCTTCATCCCTGCGCGCCCCGCCGATGGCTGCATCGTATTTGCCTGCATCCAGTGCCTGTTTTAAAGCCTCGGTTTTCATGATGTCGGTATAACGGGAACTGCCGTGTGTGAACGGGTTGGTATTGGCAGCCAGGCCTTCCGGGTTGGTGTACACGTTCAATTCCAGACCGAGGCGTTTTGCCGTGGCATCCCGAAAGGCGATCATCTCCTTGAATTTCCAGGTGGTGTCTACATGAAGTAAAGGGAACGGAGGCTTCGCGGGATAAAATGCTTTCATTGCCAGGTGCAATAATACCGACGAATCTTTGCCAACAGAATAAAGGAGGACCGGCCGCTCAAAATCGGTCGCGACCTGTCGCAGAATGCGAATGCTTTCCGCTTCCAGTCGCTGCAGGTGAATATGAGACGCTGTTGACATAGTATTCCAAAGTGTAAATGCGCTATTGTCAGCTCAGACGACTAGCGAGACAATAGTTGATTGATACAAATATGCCGATTTTGCCCCGGATCGAATGAATTTTAGTAAATTATGTGAAAAATGGAATTGAATGATTGAACCACGACAAGGCTTACGGCACAATTCCGTTCCCGCGGCTCTGAGTACTCAAACCCGCGGTTCAGTGGTGGCCCCTGTCGGCCTCCCCGCGACGATATGTTGTGAACCCCGTCAGACCCGGAAGGGAGCAGCGGCAGCAGCAGACTCGGGCGCCGGGGAATGGTGGGCAGGGGTTGCCATCATTCCTTCTGTTATTATCACTGTCAATCCATGAGAAGGCGATCATTGCGGAGTGGTTCAGAGAATTCATTGAATCCTCCGTGCTACTCCGGAGTGAATCGAATTGAGAATTAAAATGTTCAGATTTGAGGCGCAAAGTGCAGGTAATAGCTGGCTATTGGCTAGCTTTGGAACGAAAAAGCTGGGCATTTTAAGCTCAAGGCGATCATTACGGAGTGGCTCGGAGGATTCCTTATGAGTTATCAGGTGTTGGCCAGAAAGTGGCGGCCGCATACATTTAGTGACCTTGTGGGTCAGGAGCACGTGGTGCAGGCACTGGTCAACGGCCTTGACCAGGACCGTGTCCATCATGCCTTTCTGCTGACCGGAACCCGCGGTGTTGGCAAGACCACCATCGCACGTATCCTGGCCAAGTGTCTCAATTGTGAACAAGGCGTGTCTTCAACACCCTGTGGTGAGTGCGGCAGTTGTATCGACGTGGATGAAGGCCGCTTCGTGGATATGATGGAAATTGATGCGGCCTCAAAAACCAAGGTGGATGATACCCGCGAATTACTCGAGACGGTGCAGTACACACCGAGCCGTGGCCGTTACAAGGTCTATATCATCGATGAGGTCCACATGTTGTCGGGCCACAGTTTCAATGCATTGCTCAAGACACTGGAAGAACCGCCGCCGCACGTAAAATTTGTCCTGGCCACGACCGACCCGCAAAAGTTGCCGATAACCATTCTGTCCCGTTGTTTGCGTTTTAGCCTGACCCGGCTTTTACCCGATCAGATCAGTGGACACCTGGCCAAAATCCTGCAGGCGGAATCAATACCAGCGGAAGAGTCTGCAATCATGCGTATCGCCCGGGCTGCCGACGGCAGTATGCGGGATGGCCTGAGCCTGCTGGACCAGGCGATCGCCTATGGCGGTGGCGAGCTGAAGGATGCTGATGCGGCGAGTATGCTGGGCAGCATTGACCACGCACATATTGCCGCCATCATTGATGCACTGTCACGTTCGGATGCACCTGCCTTAATGACCATCGTGAATGAACTGGTCCAGCAGTCGCGAGACCTGGAAACTGCACTGGATGAACTCGCAGAAGCCATGCATCGTATTGCCCTGATCCAGGCGGCACCGGATTTTCGCGACCCGGTGAGAGATGACTGGGACTCACTGGTGGAGCGCTCCTCGCAGATATCACCGGAAGATGCACAGCTTTATTACCAGATTGCGATTACCGGTCGCAGGGACCTGGGTCTGGCACCTGACCCGCGCACCGGTTTGGAAATGACCCTGTTGCGGATGTTGGCGTTCAAACCGGCAGATGCAGCTTCCGGCGGAACCGTCGCCGCAACAAAACCGATTGTCGCGGGCAGTAGTCCCGACAGCCCGTCACAGACGGCGCAGGCTACACCCAAAAAGGTTTACGCTAGTGGGAACGAGGCCGCGAAAGCGGCACGGGCGGCATTTGATGAACTGCAAAAATCAAAAGCTGCAAACACCTCGGCATTACCGGAATCGGAACCAAAACCAAAACCAGATTTTCAAGCCCCGACGGAAATGAAACCCGAGTCGAAAACACAAGCCCGGCCGGAACTGAAACCAGAGCCGGAAATCGAGCCCAGGCCGGACCTGGAGTTCGGACTTCAGCTTGGGCTTGGGGACGAGGCTAAAGAGACTCCCGTCGAAAGTGACCCTGCACAGGACTGGTCCAGTTTGCAAACCAATCTTGAGTTAAGCGGCGCCGCGCGGGAGTTTGCCAGGAATATTCAGCTCGAATCTGTAGCTGAAAACAACTGGAAGTTCCTGGTGCCTGACACCTTGCTTCAACTCGGTTCCCAGAGCGTGGTTCAGAGTCTGCAATCAGCACTGGCGGACCGTCTGGGGCATCCGGTAAAGCTGGACCTGCACAAGGCTTCTGAGACGGTGAAATCCGTAGCTGCCGCCGCACACCGTGCCGAGCTTGATCGCATAAGTGAAGCGGAGCGCATGATCGAGGAAGATTCAACGGTACAGGACATCAAAAAGAAATTCGGGGCAAAGATTGTTCCCGATTCTATTCAACCACTTCAATAGTTCAGGGCGCTGTGCGCCCCGGTTTGATTTATGAGGAAAGCAGAATGAAAGGAAATATCGCAGGACTGATGCAGCAGGCTCAGAAAATGCAGCAGGATATGCAAAAGGCGCAGGAAGAACTGGCGCAGATGGAAGTGACCGGTCAGTCCGGCGGTGGCATGGTAAGCGTGGTCATGAACGGTCAGCATGCGGTCAAGCGTGTCAGCATTGATCCGGGCCTGGTGGACGATCTGGAGATGCTCGAAGACCTCGTTGCCGCCGCTATCAATGATTCAGTTAACCGGGTCAAAGAGGCATCCGAGCAGCACATGTCCGGTTTGACCCAGGGTATGAAACTACCACCCGGCTTTAAATTACCTTTTTAGGTTATGCATTAACTTACGACCTATACCATGACATCTGAGCCGCTTTTAACTCAATTGATCGACTCTCTGCGCTGTCTGCCGGGGGTAGGGCCTAAAACAGCCCAGCGAATGGCATTGCACCTGCTCGAGCGTAACCGGGAAGGCGGTTTACGCCTGTCTGAGGTACTCGAAGATGCCATGCAGAAAATTGGCCGCTGCAAACTGTGCCGTAATCTCACCGAGTTGGAGACCTGTGCAATCTGTGCCAGTCCAAGACGGGATCAGTCACTTTTATGCGTTGTCGAATCGCCGGTTGATGTTTTGGCCATTGAACAGGCAACCGCTTATAAGGGGCTTTACTTTGTCTTGCTGGGACGTTTGTCTCCGCTTGATGGAATAGGTCCGGCTGAACTGGGACTGGATCAATTGGCGGAACGACTTGAGAGAAATGCACCAGAAGAAATGATCGTTGCGACCAACCCGACAGTGGAAGGTGAGGCCACCTCGTATTATTTGCAAAGAATGGCAAAGACACACGATGTCCGGGTTACCCGTATCGCCCATGGCGTGCCCCTGGGCGGCGAACTCGAATATACCGACCAGTCAACCCTCGCACATGCTTTTGGCAGTCGATTACAGATAGTGTAGTGTCCTGTATTAAGTGGCGATCAAGCGAGACGAGAAGCGATCCGGGCGACAGGGTCGCCCGGGCGGCCTGGTGCTTATAACGGTTTACTTACTGGCAGCGAGTTTGCTGTTATCCAACTGGATATATTCACGGTTAATATCTACCGTGCGTATACCGATGCCCTTGACGTTGACCAACTCATCAACATGTTTGAACTCGCCGTGCTCGCCCCGGTAACTGACAATGGCTTCTGCTTTACTCAGACCGACGCCCTTTAGTGATTCGGCGATTTCCTCGGCACTGGCGGTGTTTACATTGACCGGTTGTGCGGCCCAGGCCCAGACGGAAAACAGGCCCATTGCCAGAAGTGCGGCCAGTGACTTCATTGTTATCGATTTCATAAGTACTCCTTATTGTATGTGAAGACCAAAATTGTTTTTGGTTTACCCGCCAATGCGGGGCATTTACAGACTACGATCTGGGGCCGAAAACAATAAGTGGTTAAACGCCGGTTGTTCTGTAGGAAATCATGGTTGTCGAAAAAGTCTTTTTGCGGTCTCTCATGATTTGAGAATCGTTCCTGCTCTAATGTCACTCAACAGCTTAGGAGCAGGAATCATGGATAAAGATTTTCAGTTGGTAGGCAAGACGATTACCGGCGTTGTTGCAACACCTGGTAAAGATAATGATCCCCGTAGAATCTGGATGTTACAGTTTTCAGACGGGACCCACGTGGAGTTTGTTTCACCGTCGGCCAGGCGTCGACTCAACAGGGTTACCGGAGGTCATCAGCGGGCGATACACGCGTATGAGCGGTCCGAAAAAAAGAGGGTCAATGCAGCGTAATCAGTTATCCACAAATTCTGTGGATAACTCTGTTAGTAAACTTGCCCGGCGGTAGCCACTATAGGCCGGACTCAGAATTGATCAAAAATTGACCAAAATTGTTTAAATATATAAGAAACAATAACATATGGATATGGCCCTGATGGTGCCAACTACAAATTTAATGTCATATTAGTGTCATACTAACAATCAGCGACTTGTGCATAAATAATTCGAATTGAATCGAGAAAGTCCCGATAAGTTGTTGATTTGGGGTTTTTGCCTATAGATTAATCAGCACTGCAGATGTCCTTTCCCCAGGACTCGAGCTGATCCAGTATGTTGATTGCCCGTGTGTCTTCCGCATATGCCTGCCTGGCTGCCAAAATTTCCAGCCTAAAGGTTTCAGGGTTGAGTTGCCGGTCATCCGCAGGCCGGCTCAGCCTATCCAGTTTCTGGCTTTGCCATAAGCGGCTTTCATCCAAACTCAGTGTGTCGGGGTAATTGCGCGCCCGGTAGCGAAAAAGCATTTCTTTTAGTCTTGAATCTTTAAATGGCCAGGAGAGCCGGGCCAGTTTGTCGGGTGCTGTAGAGCGGATTTTATCCATGAGTTGGCGGTCCTGATTCGAGAAAAAACCTCCTGAATAAATCATGTGATCAGGATCCGTGTCTGCTCCGGGTGGGTAGGGTTTAAAGACATCCATCACCTTATTGCGGATTTGCGGCAGGGACTGGATAAGTTTTTCAGCGTTTTCATGACAGCGTTGCGGATCAAGTCCGATACGTCTGCAATCTGCATTTTTCAGGGTCGCCGCCGGTGCGAGCATCGGCACATGGTTACTGTGAATGGCTTTTAACGGGATGCGTTCGACACCCTCTGGCAGATCGTTCGACGGGGTGAACAGGCGGTCCGAAACCTCTTCCGCTGTCAATTCCAGCAAAGGCCCGGGGTCGGTCATCAGGTCATAGACTATGACTGATTTTTTCCTGTCCGGGTAGATTGAAAGAGGCAGCACCAGTGTCGTGCAACCCCGGGTGGCCGGGATGCGCGAAGAGGTGTGGAGCAGTGGTTCAGGGTTTGCCGGACTCAGCATCTGCATAACGAAATGTTGATCGCGCATCTTAAGAGCCCAGTCAAACAAACGTGGTTGCCGGTCGCGAATTAACCGTGCGAGTCCAATGGTTGCCATAACATCAGACAATGCCTCGTGCGCACCCAGGTGTTCGATCCGGTTGCTTGCGCTCAGGTGTTCCAGCTTGAAACTTGGCTTGCCCGGCTCGTGTTCGGGCCACTCCACCCCCTCCGGGCGAAGTGCGTAACACATCCTCGCCAGGTCAATCAGGTCCCAGCGTGAGTTGTTGTTTTTGTACTCGCGCTCGTAGGGGTCGAAAAAGTTCCGGTAAAACAGGTTACGGCTGAATTCGTCGTCAAAATGGATGCTGTTGTATCCTGCTGTACAGGTACCGGGTTCCATCATTTCTGCGTGAATTTTTGCAGCGAACTCAGCCTCGACAAGACCCTTTTTTAATGCTTCCTGCGGCGTTATGCCGGTAATCAGGCTGGCAATGGGGTGTGGCAGAACATCCCGGGCCGGTTGGCAATACCAGTTGATGGGTTCACCCACAGACTCAAGCGAGGCATTCGTCCGTATGGCGGCAAACTGCGCAGGCCGGTCCAGCAGCGGGTGAGCACCGAAAGTTTCGTAGTCGTGCCAAAGAAATGTCTGTTCAGATTTCATGCTGGTCCATTCTGCCTGGATTGAAAAGATTCGGTCTTATTGTGTCACAACACAGGCATTGTGTTTATAGGCTCGTAACCCAATCTGAAGTCTTCACACAGCGCTATCTCACCATGTGGGATACACTGATGAATTAACCGGTCAAAACAGAATGGTTTGGAAAATGCCATACTCAAATAACACGATAGAAGAGCTGCTCCAGTTAATGGAACTGGAGCCCCTGGAAGTCAATCTTTTCCGTGGCGAAAGCCGGGATATCGGTACGTCACGGGTGTTTGGCGGCCAGGTGTTGGCGCAGTCAATCATTGCGGCCGGCCGCACGGTGGATGAGGGCTCAATTCACTCTCTGCACGCCTATTTTTTGCGTGCCGGTGATGCCGAGGCGCCCATTGTTTACAACGTTGAACGAAATCGCGATGGCCGTAGTTTCAAATCACGCCGGGTGGTAGCCATCCAGCACGGCCGTCCTATCTTTACACTGGCGGCATCATTCCAGTTGGAGCAGGAAGGTCTGACACACCAGTTTGATATGCCGGATGTGCCGATGCCCGAGGACCTGCCATCAGAAAGTGATATTCCGGAAGACCGCCTCGAGCGGGTTCCACCGCTGTTGCGCAGGTGGTTTACCCGCACCGGTCCGTTTGATTTTCGCCCGGTACAGAAAACAGATGTGTTTAACCCGCAACCGCAGGCTCCGCGTTCGAATATCTGGTTTCGACTGGGTGAAAAAATTGATGTGTCCGATATGATGCACCGGGCCTTGATGGCCTATGCCTCCGATTTTCACCTGGTGGGTACCGCCACGCTGCCGCATGGTATTTCATTCATTCAGGATGACCTGCTGATGGCCAGTCTCGACCACGGTATGTGGTTTCACCGGCCGGCGCGTGTGGATGAATGGATGTTATATTCCTGTGACAGCCCCAGTAGCAGCGGTGGCAGGGGGCTGGCGAGAGGTTTGATCTATGACCGCAGCGGCAGACTGATCGCCAGTACAATCCAGGAAGGTATGATAAGGGTGGGTAAACCACGAGGTGACGGGATTAAATCATGAGCAGTCAAATTGAAATCGCCACTTTCGGCGCCGGTTGTTTCTGGAGTGTAGAAGCGCGGTTTCGCGCGGTGGAGGGTGTGCTTGAAGCCACTTCCGGTTACATGGGCGGACAACCTGATCCAAACTACCAACAGGTCTGCACCGGCACTACCGGGCATGCGGAAGTTGTTCAAGTCGAATTTGACCCGCAAAAGGTCAGCTTTGAAACCCTGCTGGCCCTGTTTTTTGATATGCACAACCCGACAACACTGAATCGGCAAGGTCCTGATATTGGCAGCCAGTATCGCTCGGTGGTTTTCTTTCACTCGGCCGACCAGGAAGAAATCGCGTTGCAGACAATCGCAGCCCTGGATCAATCCGGTCGCTGGCCGCAACGGGTGGTAACACAGGTCCAGGCAGCGATGCCTTTCTGGCCCGCCGAGGAATACCACCAGCGTTACCTGGAAAAACATGGCCTGGGGTTCTGCTCAATTTAAGGCGTTGTATGCGAAGCTGAAATACACGTAAGACCCTGGTTGATCATGAACCGGTCATTTGTAATTTGGTGATTCGTTAATATATTAAAACCGTCAGATCTTACGTAAAATGGATGTCTCTGGCGACGCCTGATAAAAGCTTAAGGAAAACTAATGCATTATTCCTTACAAAGTCATCTATCTGTCAATAAGTTACTGATAAAACTAATAATATTTCTCTTCGCATACGCAAGCAGCGCAACCGCCGCGGAAAAAACACAAGCACTTGAGACGGTCCCGGTCACGCTCGGGAGCACCGCGGTTGAAAGAATATTTGACGGTACTGTTGAAGCGGTTCAACAGGCGACGGTCTCCGCGCAAACCTCCGGACGTATCCAGGAAGTCAATTTTGACGTTGATGATTTTGTGGAGGCCGGGTCAACCCTGATTCGTTTCACTGACGTTGAGCAGCAAACCGGGCTGCAGCGCGCCCAGGCAGAACTGACAGGAGCCCGTGCGCGGGCTGTGGAAGCCGGCGAAGAATATGCCCGTGCCGAGAACCTCAAGGGGCGTGGGCTTGGGTCGCAGCGCGATCTTGACCGGGCTTTGGCTGCCAAAACATCCGCCGCAGCGGCTGTGTCATCGGCAGAGTCTGCGGTGATGGCTGCACGTCAGCAACTTGATTACACGGTGGTCCGTGCACCTTACTCGGGCATCGTAACCCAACGTTTCATCGAAGTTGGTGAAACCGTATCCAGCGGCCAGCCCCTGATATCCGGACTGTCCCTGGAAAAGTTGCGGGTGACGGTCGATCTGCCTCAGCAGGTCGCAATTCAGGTCAGGCGCGAGCCCCGGGCGGAGGTGCTGACGGAATCTGAGCGGGTTAAGCCCGAAAAAATAACCATCTTCCCGGTAGCCGACCCGGTGACCAATACTTTTCGCGTACGGCTTGAAATGCCCGATGGCCAGTTTGGTCTGTTTCCCGGTATGTTCGTAAAAGCCGCTTTCCAGGTGGGTGAAGCCGAGCGTCTGCTGATCCCGGCCGAAGCAGTGGTGCAACGCAGCGAGGTGACCGCGGTGTACGTGTCTGAAAATGGTGATGTGCGCCTTCGCCAGATACGGATTGGTCACAGCTTCGGGGATCAGGTAGAAGTGCTTGCTGGTCTCATTGAAGGTGAACAGGTCGCCGTGGACCCGGTCCAGGCGGGAATTTACGCCAAAACTTCCGGGTCATTGCAGCCGTGAATAACAAGCTCGGTCTTTCCGGCCGGATTGCGCGCCAGTTTCAGGATAACGAACTGACCCCACTGCTCGCGCTGACGGCCCTGTTGCTGGGATTATTTGCCGTTATGGTCACACCTCGTGAGGAGGAGCCACAGATTGATGTTACCTTCGCCAATGTGTTTGTGCCGTTTCCCGGCGCAGGCAGCATCGAGGTGGAGAACAAGGTTTCCATACCCATGGAACAGGTTTTGGCAGAGATAGAAGGTATAGAACACGTCTATTCCGTCTCAAGGCCCGGGTTGGCGGTATTGACCATCCAGTTCGAGGTTGGCGAGCAGCGCACCGGGGCCCTGGTGCGACTGTACAACGCAATCTATTCAAATCAGGACTGGCGGCCCGCCAATCTAGGTGTCCTACAGCCGCTGGTTAAACCCATGGGAATCGATGACGTGCCGATCATCGCCGCGACGTTGTGGACGGATGACCCAGAGCGCGGCGGCAGGGAATTGTTGAGTGTGGCGCACACACTGGAAGCTGAGCTCAAGCGCGTTCCCGGAACCCGTGATGTGTACACGATCGGGGGTGCACAAAGCATTGTACATGTTCAGCTCGACCCGCAGCGGGTGGCCGGATACGGTCTGACACTGGATGATTTGCGCTTGGCACTGACGGCTGGCAACAGTGTTCGCCATGCCGGATCATTGATCTCTTCCGGCATGGAAATCCCTGTGCAGGCAGGTGTTTTCATGTCCGGTCCGGATGACATAAGTGAACTGGTCGTCGGTGTTTTCGATGGCCGGCCGGTATTTCTGGAGGACATTGCCACGGTTAATTTTGGAACCGATCAGCCTGAGCAATATGCGTGGTATGCGACCGGTCCTGCGGCAGGCCAGTTGGGAATGTCCGATACCCCCTATGCCCCTGCAGTCACTATCGCAGTCGCCAAGAAGGCCGGTACCAATGCGACCAGGATTGCGGATGCAGTGATTGAGAGGTTGGGCCAGTTGCAGGCGACTCATATACCGGATGGCGTGGAGATAAGTATCACACGCAATTACGGTCAGACGGCTAACGACAAGGCGACCAAACTTATCCAGAAACTGACATTCGCCACTGCATCGGTCATTCTTCTGGTGTTACTGACCATAGGCTGGCGTGAGGCTTTGATCGTTGGTGCGGCCGTGATTGTTACACTGATGGTGACGCTGTTCGCATCCTGGGCCTGGGGCTTCACCCTCAACCGTGTGTCCTTGTTCGCCCTGATTTTTTCCATCGGTATCCTGGTCGACGATGCCATCGTCGTTGTGGAAAATATCCACCGGCACCGGAATATCCATCCCGGGCCACTGGCCGGCCTGATCCCCGGAGCCGTGGATGAAGTCGGCGGGCCTACTATCCTTGCGACGTTCACGGTCATAGCAGCACTGCTGCCGATGGCTTTCGTCAGCGGCCTGATGGGGCCTTATATGAGTCCCATCCCGATCAACGCCAGCTTGGGGATGTTGTTTTCGCTGGCGATCGCATTGATCCTGACGCCATGGTTCTGTAACCGTTTACTGGCTAAAGATAGTGAGCATTCAAAGGATGGACAAGGACCGCAAAGGCTGCAGCAATTTTTCAGCCGGCTGATGACCCCGTTCCTGCGCCGGGAGGCCGGTCGCAAGATGCGCGTCCTGCTGTTTGGTGGACTGCTGATTTTGATTGGAGTCGCACTTGCACTGGTTCTTTTCGAGGCGGTAGTGCTGAAGATGCTGCCTTTCGACAACAAGTCGGAATTCCAGGTGGTTCTGGACATGCCCGAAGGTAGCGCAATTGAAACCAGCGCCAAAGTATTAGATGAATTGGCAGAGGTGATTGAGACCATTCCTGAAGTTACGGATTACCAGGTCTATGCAGGGACAGCAGCCCCGATCAATTTTAACGGACTGGTGAGGCAGTACTATCTGCGTAAAGGCAACACCATGGGTGATATCCAGGTCAATCTGCTGGACAAAAAGCATCGCCAGCGGTCCAGTCACGAGATTGCATCCTCGGTGCGTGACGAACTGGCTGCGGTTGGTAACCTCTACGGTGCTTCTGTAAAGGTCGTGGAGATACCCCCGGGGCCGCCGGTCATGGCTCCCATCGTGGCAGAGGTATATGGGCCTGATTACGCTGCGCAGAAACGACTGGGTACGCGGCTTGTCGAAACTTTCCGCAGTACGCCGGATATCGTGGATATCGACAGTAGTGTGGAGTCTGATGCAAAACGCTATGTGATTGCGGTTGACCGGCAAAAAGCTGCCTTGCTGGGTGTGTCGCAGGCCCAGGTTAGCGGTGCTGTCGCCTTGGCCCTTGGGGGCGAGGACATCACTTTCATTCACCAGTCTCATGAAAAGGAACCGATTCCTGTTCGAATGGAAATTCCGGTGGCCAACAAGACCGATATTGAAAGCCTAATGGCCCTTGAGGTCAGGAGCCGGGAAGGCGTTCCAGTACCTATCTCTGAATTTGCCCATGCCGATTTGCAGCCCTGGGACGGTGCCATTATCCACAAGGACCTGTTACCCGTGGTTTTTGTCACCGCTGACATGTCGGGTCAACTCGACAGTCCCTTGTACGGTATGTTCGAATTGTCAGACCGTATTGATACACTCGAATTTGCGGGTGGCGATATTGAACAACGCTATATCAGCCAGCCGGACAACCCCTATTACTTTTCACTCAAGTGGGACGGTGAGTGGCAGATTACTTATGAAACTTTTCGTGACATGGGTATTGCCTACATGGTCGGCTTGCTGCTTATTTTCCTGTTGGTCGTGGCACAGTTCAACTCCTACATATTGCCCCTGATTATCATGGCACCGATTCCATTGACACTGATCGGCGTGATGCCGGGTCATGCCCTGCTGGGTGCCCAATTCACGGCCACCTCGATGATTGGCATGATTGCGCTGGCGGGTATCATCGTGCGCAACTCTATCCTGCTGGTGGATTTTATCGAACAGGAACTGGCTGCGGGCCTGGAACTGGGGGAAGCTGTTATCAAGGCCGCTGCTGTGCGCGCAAAACCGATTGCTCTTACAGCGGCTGCTGCCATGCTCGGGGCCTTTTTTATACTGGATGACCCGATTTTCAACGGCCTGGCGATTTCGCTGATTTTTGGCATCCTGGTTTCTACCCTGCTCACGCTGCTGGTCATACCGATACTTTTCTACAGTTCAAGGTTCCGGAAAACTGCGGCTTGATATAGCTGGAGTTGACAGGGGTTTCGGGGTGTTTTCGAGCCAGGTGCTGTAGTTTTTTATCATTTTTCAGTGGCCCATTATTTTTTCGGAAAACGGGAACTGAAGCCGGGCTGGAAAACTGAAAGTGGGGTGGTAAACAAGCCCCTGATTCCAACGTCATCGTAGTATTGAGGCTGTTTATGACATAATCTGCCTGAAAATAACGCACGGGGCCGGATGAAACACAAACTTTACAAGAAGTGGCAGGTAGCTGGATTATTGTTTTTTGCCTCTTTTGCAGCTTGGCAACCTGTGCTGGCTGAGGTCTACAAATTTACCGACAGGGACGGTATTGTCCACTACACCAATATCCGTCCGGACGGACAGCAAAAAGTCAAAACGTTTTCTTTCCCCTGTTACGCGTCTGATCCCAGTTGCAATCAACTGGATTGGGAAAAAATACCCCTGAACCGGGGAGCTTTTAGTGAAGCCATACAAATCGCAGCTGAGGAATATGCCGTTGATGATGCGCTGATCCGGGCCATCATTCACGCCGAGTCTGCATACCAGCCGGAAGCGCTTTCGCCGAAAGGTGCACAGGGGCTTATGCAACTGATGCCCGCAACCCAGGCAGAATTACAGGTTGTCGATGTGTTTGACCCGGTCAGTAATATTGATGGCGGCACCCTTTATCTTTCCCGCCTGCTGGAGCAATTTGATCAGAATGTGGAACTGGCTGCCGCCGCATACAATGCCGGTCCTGGAGCGGTGCTGGAATATGGCGGGGTTCCGCCTTATAAGGAAACCGTTGAATATGTCCGCCGGATCAAAATTTTATACCGGCGCTATCGATCGAATGAAAGTTAAGGAGCCTCTGATTTATTCTGAGCGAAGTAGATTGTAGTTCAAAATTTTCAGATTCAAGTCGCGAATCGCAGGTAATAGCGAGCTATTGGCAAGATTTGTGGCGTCGAAGCTGGATATTTTGGACACAAGATACGAGTTCATGAATAGATCAGAGGCTCCCTAAGCAGGAGTTCAGTAACGAAAGCCTGCCTGCTGGACGGCATCCAGTTCATTCAGTGCCGCGATCAACTCCTCGCAGGGTTTAACCGTCCAGTCATTTCCCAACTCAAGTATGACGCGTGCCCGCTGGTTGCGGTAATGGAGATAGACAGGGGATGAGCCCCCTTTATAAGGGCTGAAGGTGGATGCCAGTAACATGCATAGATTTTCGTCAGGGCCGGAAACGGCAATATTGACGCCTTTGGCAAAGCGGGCCTTGGAATCTGCCAGCGACATAATGTGATCGGCGGTGATTTTATAACCACCGGTAAATTTATCGGCCTCTACCTGGCCTTCAATTACCACGATAGAATCCTTTACCATCAAATCGGCGTATGTGGCGTAGGTTTCGTTAGATAAAAATGCATCAATCCGGTCGCTGTGGTCTTCAACCGCAATGAAGTGCCCGCGTGGGGTACGGCGGTTCAGAGAGGTCACCAGTGCCGCCAGGGTCATGCTGACACCGCGCCGCCGGTGCTTGCTTTCTTTTGGCACCCGTGTGTGCACGTCCCCCAGCACACAGGTGGTGAAGTTCCTGATGTCCCTGTGGTGCACTTTGACCGGGTGACCGGTCAGGTATAAGCCAAGCGACTCCTTTTCTGCCGCCAGTTTTTGCAGTTCGTGCCAGGCCTTTACGTCAGACGGCCCTCCCGTTTTGCTGATGCTGGTTGGCTGCAGGCTGCCAAACATATCTGCCTGGCCGGCTGCCTGGTCGCGTTGTGTTTGCTCGGCAGCATGCATGCAACGGGGCAGATCGTGTAATAGCCTGGCCCTGTTATGGTCGGGATCAAGAATGTCCACCGCGCCGGAACGAACCAGGGTTTCCATTGCGCGCTTATTGGCCTTTCTCAGGTCCATCCTGTTGCAGAAATCATCCAGTCCGGTATATGGCCCGTTTGCGACACGCTCCTCTTCGATTGAGTCAATGGCAGCCTTGCCGATGCCCTTGATGGCACCGAGGCCGTAGCTGATGGAGCGCTGGTCCGTCATCTTGAAAGCGTAGGATGAGCGGTTGATATCCGGTGGCAGGATGTTTAATCCCATCGTCCGGCATTCCCTGATCAAAAACGCGATTTTATCCGTTGTGTCCATGTCCGCAGACATTACTGCAGCCATAAAGGCGGCCGGGTAATGGGCTTTTAGCCAGGCCGTCTGGTAAGCGATCAGTGCATAAGCGGCAGAGTGGGATTTGTTGAAGCCGTAACCGGCGAAGGTTTCCATCTGGTCAAAAATATAGTTGGCAAGATCGTCGGTGACACCGCGTTTGGAAGCGCCATCAACAAACACGAGACGCTGTTTGGCCATCTCGGATGCCTTTTTCTTACCCATCGCGCGCCGCAGGATATCCGCATCTCCAAGCGAGTAGCCGGCAAGCACCTGGGCGATCTGCATGACCTGTTCCTGGTAAAGGATGACACCATAAGTGGGTTTGAGAATGACTTCGAGATCCTCATGCGGATAACTGACAATCGAGCGACCGTGCTTACGTTCCACATAGTCACCCACCATGCCCGACTCCAGCGGACCGGGCCGGTACAGCGCCACCAGTGCGATGATTTCGTTGAAACTGTCCGGTTGCAGGTTACCGATCAGATCTTTGATACCGCCGGATTCGAGCTGAAACACGGCGGTCGTTTTGCAGTCCTGTAATAACTGGAAAGTCAACGGGTCATCCAGCGGCAACTCTTCAAGTACCACGGGTTCCTGGCCTTGTTCCAGGCGCTGTTGATTGATGGCTTTCAAAGCCCAGTCAATAACCGTTAGTGTTTTCAGACCGAGGAAGTCGAACTTGACCAGGCCGATGGTTTCGACATCATCCTTGTCAAACTGGGAGACGACACCACCACCACCGGGCTCCGAGAACAGGGGTGTGAAATCGGTCAGCGCGGATGGTGCAATGACGACTCCGCCTGCATGTTTACCGGCGTTCCGGGTCAAGCCTTCGACTGACATGGCGAGGTCCAGTAAGGCCCGCGTCTCTTCCTCATCTTCATAACGTTTTCTGAGATCGGGTTCCTGCTCCATCGCAGCCTTGAGTGAGATACCCACATCCATGGGTATCAGCTTGGCGATGCCGTCCACGAAATTGTAACCATCACCGAGTACCCGCCCGCAATCGCGCACGGCAGCCTTGGCCGCCATGGTTCCGTAGGTGATGATCTGGCTGACCTGGTCCCGGCCGTAGGTTTCGGCGACGTAGTCAATCACCAGGTCGCGTTTCTCCATACAGAAATCAACATCGAAATCCGGCATGGAAATTCGTTCAGGGTTGAGGAAGCGTTCGAACAGCAAATCGTATTGAAGCGGGTCAATATCGGTGATTTCCAGCGAGTAGGCTACCAGTGAACCGGCACCCGAACCACGTCCCGGGCCGACCGGAATGTCGTTGTTTTTTGCCCAGCGGATAAAATCTGCAACGATCAGGAAGTATCCGGGGAAGCCCATGCCATTGATGACATTAAGCTCAAGCTCGAGGCGGTCACGATAATCGTCATCGGTAAATGATTGTGCGGGGCCGTGTTTGTTCAGACGCCTGGCAAGCCCCTCCAGGGACGCTTTTTTCAGAAACTCCTCAACGCTCTCACCATCAGGTGTTGGAAAATCCGGCAGGAAATATTTGCCGAATTGCAGTTTGAGGTTACATCGTTTTGCCAGCTCAGAGGCGTTCTCCAGCGCTTCGGGCAGGTCCGCGAACAGTTTGGCCATTTCCTCAGGGCCCTTGAGGTATTGTTCTTCTGAATAGCGTACCTCGCGGCGCTTGTCCGAGAGCAGGCGGCCATCATGAATACATACACGGGCTTCATGCGCTGAGAAATCCCCTTTATCCAGAAACCTGACATCGTTGCTGGCAACCACCGGCAGACCCAGTTCAGCGGCGAGTTGCAGGGCATGACGCTCATAGCGCCGTTCCTGCTCACGTCCTGTGCGTTGGATCTCAAGATAAACGCGGTCGGGAAAGTCTTTCATCCAGGCCCGTGCGAGCTGTTGCGCCCTGTTTGGGTGCTGGTTGATCAGTGCCTGGCCTACATCACCATCACGCCCGCTGGATAGTGCGATAAGCCCGGATGAATGTTGGGAAATCCAGTCACGCCGGAGATGGGGTGTGCCATGATGCTGGCCTTCCTGGTATCCCTTGCTCAGCAAGCGGCAAAGGTTCAGGTAGCCTTCGTTGTTCTGGCATAACAGTACCAGCCGGCTGGTATGGTCGGGGTCTTCCTGATCGCTGACCAGCACATCCGCACCCGCAATTGGCTTGATTCCGGCGGCCACCGCAGCCCGGTAAAATTTAACCAGGCCGAACATATTGAACTGGTCGGTAACCGCCACAGCCGGCATCCCCAGTGCTTTCACGCGCTCGACAAGCTGCTTTATTCGCAGGGTACTGTCTAATAGTGAAAACTCGGTATGCAGGTGCAGGTGAACGAAGGGTTGGGGCATGGACTTTTTAGTTTTCAGTGGCTGGTTTTCTTCAGCTCATTATGACCATGTGAGAGTCTCTCTGAAAGATTTTTTTTGGACTTGATGGCCAGGCTAATCCAATCGCAGAGCAATCTCCTTACGGGCAGGTAACCCATGACAGGGACTCTGGTGCCGGTTTTAAAAGGCTTCCGCAATTTGGGGCATGACTTTGGCAGGGAAACTCCTGTCAGATTCAACGATCAATAACAGCTAAATAGTTGAGAACAGTGGCGTGTGTATGGTATCTTGCGCGCCCCTGATGAGTGCTTGTCAGGTTTTGTTAGTCAGGGGGCGCGTAGCTCAGCGGTAGAGCACTGCCTTGACATGGCAGGAGTCACTGGTTCGATCCCAGTCGTGCCCACCATTTTTTCCTATACCTTTTACTCCCTTTTCAAATCAAAAGAGTAGGATACGCAGGCATTCGCGCGTACAATAGCGGGATGAATTTGCAGGAACGAACTACCTCTCTGAGGTAAAGGAAACAAGCAGAGTGCACCTCGAGGGACGCTTTGCGTCCCTTGTTCGTTCTGAGTCCGATGATGTTTGAGAGATTGATATGCCTTTAATTACGCTTCCGGACGGTAGCCAGAGACAATTTGAGCAAGCCGTTACGGTAATGGACGTCGCGTCTGATATCGGCCCCGGTCTGGCCAAGGCTACCCTGGCAGGCGAGGTAGATGGCAGTTTGGTGGACGCATCTTTTGAAATGACGGATGACTCCACACTGCGCATTATCACCGCCAAAGATGAAGAAGGTCTCGAGATTATCCGGCATTCAACAGCACATTTGCTGGCCATGGCGGTTGAGCGTGTGTTTCCTGAATCACAGTACACCATCGGGCCTGTCATCGAGAACGGCTTCTACTATGACTTTTCCTACCCGGCTGGTTTTAAACCGGAAGATCTGGACAAGATTGCCGCTGAAATGCGACGCCTGGTCAAAGATGCCTTGCCGGTTAAGCGATTCCTCATGAGCCGGGGTGAAGCCATTCAGTTCTTCCGTCAAAAAGATGAAGAATATAAGGCACAAATTATCGAATCCATCCCGTCAGACGAGCCTCTGTCATTGTACCGGCAGGGTGAGTTTGTCGATTTGTGTCGCGGTCCCCACGTTCCCAACACATCGCATCTTGGACAATTCCAACTGACCAAGCTGGCCGGCGCCTACTGGCGTGGTGACAATAAAAACGAGATGCTGCAGCGCATTTACGGCACTGCCTGGCGGACAAAGAAAGAGCTGAGCACCTATCTGCATAATCTTGCAGAAGCGGAAAAGCGCGATCACCGCCGCATTGCACGGCAACTGGATCTGTTTCATTTCCAGGAAGAGGCACCGGGCATGGTGTTCTGGCATGACCATGGCTGGATAATTTATACACAGGTCAAAAACTATATTCGTCAGCGTCTCCGCAAAGCCGGTTACCAGGAGGTCAATACCCCTGAAATCGTTGACATCAGCCTGTGGGAAAAATCAGGACACGCAGAGAAGTTCATTGAAAACATGTTCCTGACCGATTGCGAAGACCGTAACTTCGCCATCAAGCCCATGAACTGCCCCTGCCATATCCAGATTTATAATAACGGCTTGCACAGTTATCGCGATCTGCCCATGCGTATGGCCGAGTTCGGGTCCTGCCACCGCAATGAAGCATCCGGTGCGCTGCATGGTCTGATGCGGGTTCGGGCATTTACCCAGGATGACGCACATATCTTTTGTACACCCGAGCAGGTTCAGAGCGAGGCCGATGCCTTTTTGAAATTGCTTTACAGTGTCTACCGTGATTTCGGTTTTGAAGAAGTGATGGTGGAGTTATCCACCCGCCCGGAAAAGCGGATCGGTGAAGATGACTTGTGGGATAAGGCGGAAAGTGCACTTGCCGCCGCACTCGATGACAGTGGTGTCGAGTACAAGGTGAATCCGGGCGACGGAGCGTTTTACGGGCCGAAGATTGATTTTAAACTGAGAGATTCGATCGGTCGTATCTGGCAATGTGGTACCTTGCAACTGGATTTCAATATGCCCGGGCGTCTTGGTGCGGAATATGTGACCGAAGACGGTTCACGCCAGACACCTGTGATGTTGCACCGTGCGATCCTGGGTTCACTGGAGCGTTTTATCGGAATCCTGATCGAAAACCATGCCGGAAAGATGCCGGTTTGGTTGTCGCCGGTACAGGCCGTTGTGCTCAATATTACCGATCGTCAGGATGAAAGATGCAAAGAAATTGCCGAATCCCTTGAAAATCAAGGCTTCCGAGTCGATTTAGACTTGAGAAATGAGAAGATCGGCTTTAAAATCCGCGCTCACACTTTAGGTAGGGTTCCATTTCTGCTTGTTGTGGGAGATCGTGAAGTAGAAGAAGGGACAGTCAATGTCCGCACCCGGGAAGGTGAGAATCTGGGAAGCATGGAAGTTGAGGCCTTTGCCCGGCACCTTGAGAACGAAGTGGACCGGCGAGGCAGATTGAAAAACTGAGAGGAGAATTTAACATCGCATCGAAAAAAGAAACGCGGCGCAACGGGGATATAATAGCGCCGCAGATCAGGTTAATTGATCAGGATGGTGAACAAGCAGGCGTCATGACGGTTCCGGAAGCAATTGAACGGGCCGTGGCAGAAGGAATGGATCTCGTGGAGATCGCCCCGAATGCTGAACCGCCTGTGTGCCGGATTATGGATTTTGGCAAGTACCGGTTTGAATTGGCCAAGAAAGGGCAGGCGTCCAAGAAGAAACAGAAAGTGACGCATGTCAAGGAAGTAAAATTCCGGCCGGGAACCGAATCGGCTGACTACGAGGTCAAGATGCGAAATGTTCGCCGCTTTTTGGATGCGGGCGATAAGGTAAAAGTGACATTGCGGTTCCGGGGTCGCGAGATGGCCCACCAGGAACTGGGTGCAGAAATGCTCAAGCGGGTGCGGGATGACCTGATTGAAGAAGCCGTAGTTGAGCAAATGCCCAAAATGGAAGGTCGCCAGATGACGATGATGATCAACGGTAAGAAGACCTGACAAATAGTTTTATAACGTGATTGCAATAATGCAGTCACATTTTGAAGAAGCGTGACCGAGCAAATGGTAAAGAGCTGGAAAAACTTCCCCGGCCGCTTGAGTAACGCATTAAACAGGCCGATAAAAGGCCACCAGGAGTAAACCATGCCCAAGATGAAAACCAATCGGGGTGCGGCCAAACGTTTTAAGAAAACCGCTTCAGGTAATTTTAAACGTGGGTTCGCATTCAAGAGTCATATTCTGACCAAGATGAGCACCAAGCGTAAGCGCAACCTGCGTGGCACGGATGCAATTGATTCAGCCGACAAGAAAGCGGTAAAACGCTTACTGCCGTACGCATAACAGGAGGCTCGGAAAATGGCTAGAGTAAAACGTGGTGTTGTCGCTAATGCGCGGCATAAAAAAGTATTAAAGCAGGCCAAGGGTTATTACGGTGCCCGCCGCAAGGTGTACCGGGTTGCCAAACAGGCGGTTATCAAGGCAGGTCAATATGCATATCGCGATCGCCGTACGCGCAAGCGTGCGTTCCGCAGTCTGTGGATTGTCCGTATCAACGCTGCTGCCCGGCAATTTGACTTGTCATACAGTCGTTTCATGGATGGCCTGAACAAGGCTGGCATTGAAGTCGATCGCAAGGTCCTGGCTGATCTTGCAGTTCATGACATCGCTGCATTTGGCGCTCTTGCAGAGAAAGCCAAGGCCAGCCTCGTTTAAAATAACAACAAATGGGCAGCCTCTCCGGCTGCCCTTTTTCGTTGAGAGTATTCGCAGGAAGGGCAGGTGCCTTTCCGATTGGGGTTGAATCGGTGGAATCGGTTAAGCAAATTCTTGAGCAGGCACTGGCAGTTATCAACGCCAGTGATGAATTGTCTGTGCTGGATGATTTACGTGTGCGTTACCTCGGAAAAAAGGGTGAAATTACATCACTCCTGAAGTCCCTGGGCGGCATGGAGCATGAAGAGCGCAAAGCATTTGGCCAGGCCGTCAACCAGGCAAAAATTCAACTGATCGATGCGGTTTCAGCACGCAAGCTGGTGCTGGAAGACCTGGCGCTGAATCAACGGCTCGCCAGTGAAAAGATAGATGTGACGCTGCCCGGCCGAGGCCTGCAACGTGGCGGTTTACACCCCGTAACCCATACCCTGCAACGGATGACCGATATTTTCAGCAGGCTGGGTTACGATGTGGCCACCGGTCCCGAGGTTGAAGACGACTACTACAATTTTGAGTCGCTTAATTTTCCACCCCATCATCCGGCACGTGCGATGCACGATACCTTTTATTTTGGTGATGGCCGTCTGCTTCGGACGCACACCTCACCGGTGCAGATTCGCGAGATGAAGAAAAAAGGTGCGCCGATTCGCATCATTGCACCCGGAAAAGTTTTCCGAAGTGATTCAGATCAAACCCATACCCCCATGTTCCACCAGATAGAAGGTCTGCTGGTCGGCGAGGCTGTGACCATGGCGGATCTGAAGGGTGTGTTGCAGACCTTTGTTCATTTATTTTTCGAAGCTTTATTGGAAATGCGCTTCCGGCCATCCTATTTCCCGTTCACCGAGCCGTCGGCTGAGGTGGATATTGCCTGGGACAGGGGCGATGGCAAAGAACCCGGCTGGCTGGAGATTCTCGGTTGCGGCATGGTGCACCCCAATGTTCTCAAGGCCTGTGACGTGGACAGCGAAAAGTATGTCGGTTATGCCTTTGGCATGGGGGTCGAACGATTGGCCATGTTGCGTTACGGCGTGACGGATTTGCGCCAGTTTTTTGAAAATGATGTGCGCTTTTTGCGCCAGTTTCACTAGTGACAGTACACAGACCCGCAGGACAGGGATAAGAAGATGTTATTTAGCGTCAACTGGCTGAAAAAATGGGTAGATGTAGATTTGCCCGCTGATGAACTGGCTCGAAAACTAACTGCCTCCGGTCTTGAAGTCGACACCGTCGAACCGGTTGCCGCACCCTTCTCTGATATCGTGGTAGCTGAGATCACCCATTGTGGTCCGCATCCCGATGCTGACAAGCTCAAGGTCTGTTCGATAGATTTTGGTGGCCCGGAACCCGTACAGGTTGTCTGTGGCGCCCCCAACGCACGTGAAGGAATCAGGATTCCACTGGCCATGGTTGGCGCGGTGATCGGTGATGACTTCAAAATTCGCAAGGCGAAGCTGCGTGGTGTGGAATCATTTGGCATGGCCTGTTCTGCACGTGAACTGGGTTTGTCGGATGATCACTCCGGATTGATGGAATTACCGGAAAATGCACCGCTGGGTATGAGTCTTCGTGAATTTCTTGAACTCGACGACCACGCCATTGAGGTTGAGCTGACACCCAACCGTGCTGATTGCCTGAGTATTCGCGGATTGGCGCAGGATGTTGCGGCCAGTTGCGATGTTGCATTGACCGCCCTCGAAATTGAACCGGTCGCACCGGTCATTTCCGATACCATCGAAGTCACGCTTGAGGCGGATGAGGATTGCCCCCGTTATGTCGGGCGGATAATCAGGGGTATTGACCCAACGGCGCCGACACCTTTATGGATGGTTGAAGCTTTAAGGCGTAGTGGTATTCGCAGTATCAGCGCGTCGGTCGATGCCACCAATTATGTTTTGATGGAGCTCGGCCAGCCCATGCATGCATTCGATCTTGATCGTTTGCAGGGCAATATCAATGTCCGTCGTGGCCGTGACGGGGAGACACTTGTATTACTCGATGGCAAGCAGGTGGATGTTGATGAAAGCTTGCTGGCCATCTGTGACGAAGCCGGTCCTGTTGCACTTGCCGGTATCATGGGCGGACTGGACACGGGGGTGACCGAGACCACCAGAAATATTTTGCTTGAGAGCGCCTATTTCAAACCCTCTACCATTTCCGGTAAGGCGCGCGATATGGGGCTGCATACGGACGCCTCACACCGCTTTGAGCGCGGTGTAGACCCACAGGGTCAGGTAAGGGCCATCGAGCGTATTACGGCGCTTCTGCTGGATATTGCAGGGGGTGAAGCCGGCCCTTTAATTCACGCAAGTTCAGAGGCAACCGTACCGGTACAGAACCGGGTTACATTGCGGCATGCACGTCTGAATCGTGTTCTGGGTATTGAGCTTGATGAGTCCACGGTCAGCACCATTCTCAAAAACTTGCGCATGGAGCCTGAATTTGAAGCGGGGGCCTGGAAGATTACCGCGCCTTCAGATCGCTTTGACATAGAAATCGAAGAGGATCTGATCGAGGAGGTTGCGCGGATATATGGCTATGACAATATCCCTGCTGCACAGCCTGCAGGTGAATTGAATCCCGGTATCATCAGCGAGGGCCTGGTATCACTTCAGGGTGTACAGCAGGCACTATGTGCTGCGGGTTACACAGAGGCGATCAATTACAGCTTCACCAGTCGTGATCTTCTCAGCCGCTTCACCATGGATAAGCAAGTTTTGCCGCTGGCCAACGCCTTGAATGCCGATCTGGAAGTGATGCGTACAGCACTGTTGCCGGGTTTGATGGAAGCCCTTTCACGTAACTTACGCCGGCAGCAGGACAGGGTGCGGCTATTTGAAACCGGAACGGTGTTTGAACAAAACGGCACTCTGACCGAATCACTGCATGTCGCTGCCGTCGCCTGTGGCAATGTTGCTCCCGAGCAATGGGGACGGAAAAGCAGGGCCACTGACTTTTTTGATCTGAAAGGTGATCTGGAGTCGTTACTGGCATTGCGCGGCGAAAAAGGCGAAGTAGAGTTCCGTAATACAGAGCTTGCCTGGTTACATCCGGGCCAGGCAGCACAGGTTTCAATCGATGGTGTTGATATTGGCTGGGCCGGCGGTGTTCACCCGTCCATTCTCAAGCACCTGGAGATCAAAGGACCGGTAATGGCTTTTGAACTCGACCTTAACTTACTTTCAAAACGCGAAATACCATGCACGAAAGAAATTTCGCGTTTCCCTTCAATCAGAAGAGATCTTGCGTTACTTGTACCTGAAAAAATTAGTTATGCGGATATTCGGCGGAATGTAATTGATTTATCAGGCGATTTACTTATAAATTTGGTATTATTCGATCTGTATTCAGGCCATAATGTTGAAAAAGGTTATAAAAGTTTAGCTATTGGCTTGATTTTACAGAATGTTTCTTGCACTCTTACAGATGAAGTTGTAGATTCTTTGATCCGGAACGTCGTTGAGGGTCTGGAACAGCGACTGGATGCACAGCTTAGAGGTTAATGATGTCACTGACTAAGGCAGATATAGCAAATCGTTTGTTCAACGAAGTAGGTTTGAACAAGCGTGAAGCAAAAGAATTTGTAGACGCGTATTTCGAAACTATCCGGCAAGCGCTGGAAAGTGGCGAAAACGTAAAACTATCAGGGTTTGGTAACTTTCAGCTGCGCGAAAAAAACCAGCGTCCAGGACGAAATCCAAAAACGGGGGAGGAGATTCCAATTTCCGCCCGTCGTGTTGTGACTTTCCGACCAGGGCAAAAACTACGTGCAAGGGTCGAAGCTTATGTTGAACCCGGGGATTGATAAAGACCTACCCCCCATTCCAGCCAAACGTTATTTCACGATTGGCGAAGTGAGCGAATTGTGCGGTGTCAAACCGCATGTGCTGCGTTACTGGGAACAGGAATTCGAACAACTCAAACCTGTTAAGCGACGCGGAAACCGCCGGTATTATCAGCGCGGTGACGTGATGATGATACGCCAGATACGCAGTTTACTGTATGAACAGGGTTTCACTATCGGTGGTGCCCGGCAGCAACTTGAGGGTGGCAGCGCCCAGGATGATGTCAACCGCAGTCACCAGATCATCCGCCAGGTGCGGATGGAACTGGAGCAGGTGCTGCAGGTACTGAAACGCTGAGTATTCATTATTGGTTATTCCGAAAAGCGCCTGCGGGCGTTTTTTTGTGCTCGGAATATGGCTCAGCCAGGGCCATGACGGTGCCAGAAGAAAATATATTGCGCGAAACAAAGCCCGTAACCCTTTTCCCGATCCCCCTTTTCATGTAACATGCCGCGGCCTTCAGCGATTATCTCGCTGAGGCTCAGAGTCGGGGCGTGGCGCAGTCTGGTAGCGCACTACAATGGGGTTGTAGGGGTCGAAGGTTCGAATCCTTTCGCCCCGACCAATAAACAAAAAAACCGCCTTTCCGGCGGTTTTTTTGTGTCAACACAGCATGGCTGATTTTCGTTGGTGGTTCATGGTGCTTCACACGACGTTCGCGACTCCAAGCAACTCGATTGGGTGCAAAATGAGAAGCAATCAACGATAATCCGCCCATATCATCAGGAGACCGCTTGAATTTGAACATCTGCGCACAGATATGCCCTTGTTCAGTTCCAGGAAATTAAATAATGAAATCAATCGATAATGTACTGCGCGAAATGCCGGATATTGCCAACGAGGATTTGGCATCCGTGGCCGGCAAACTTGAATGGGTCGGTATGAATGATATCGAACTGCCGGTGCGTATCGAAGATGACCAGGGCAACCTGATCCAGTCGACTGCCCGTGTCACCGCCTATGTCAATATGAAAGACCCGGATGTGCGTGGCATTCACATGTCGCGTTTGTATTTACACCTGGACCAGGCCTTTGGTGAAAGACCGCTGACACCGGCCACTTTGCGTCAACTGCTGCGGTCTTTTCTTGACTCTCACGAGGGTTTGAGTGACCGCGCGCTGGTCAGGGTTGATTTTGACTATGTTATCCGCCGCAAGGCACTGATCAGCGATAATGTCGGCTGGCGCCGTTACCCGGTTTCCATGATCGGTATCCTGGAAGGGCAGGAGTTTGCCCTCGAGATGGGCCTGGAGGTACTTTACTCCAGCACCTGTCCCTGTTCTGCGGCCCTGGCGCGTCAACTTATCCAGGACCAGTTCAAAAAGGATTTTTCCTCAGACCCGACAATTGATTTCGAAAAGGTCCACCAATGGCTGGGGACGGAAGAGGGTATTCTTGCCACACCTCATAGCCAGCGCAGTGCAGCCGAACTCAGGATGCGCCTGACACCGACCTTCCAGATGTTCCCGATAATCGAACTGATCGACGAGGTCGAGAACTCGCTGCAAACCCCGGTCCAGGCAACCGTCAAACGTGAAGACGAACAGGCCTTTGCCTTACTCAACGGGCGCAACCTGATGTTTTGTGAAGATGCCGGCAGACGCATTCAGACCGCCTTGAACAAAGATGAACGTATCCTCGATTTCTGGGCGCGTTGTACACACTATGAAAGCCTGCATCCGCACAACGCGGTTTCTGTCATCACCAAGGGTGTCAAGGGCGGTTATGTTGCGGGCGCAGGTGCACCGGTTCGATTAGGCCACTCAGCGGGTTAAGCCTTCCCCGGGTAAATCCTCAATGCTGCGTAACGATTTACACGCCCGGCGTTCAGGGTGTACCGGTTGGGGTCAGGAGTAACTGCGGATTAACCCGGCGGTTCAGCCAGTTCATACGCCAGTCAAGATGCGGGCCGCTCGCCCGTCCGGTAGCGCCGATGCGGGCAATCAGGTCTCCCTGTTTCACAAAAATGCCGGCTTCCACGAGTATTTCGCTCAGATGCAGAAAGCTTGATGAAAGCCCCTGGCCATGATCCAGGATGATGGTGCCGCCTGAAAGCAGCATATCAGGGTGGGTCAGGGTGACCAGGCCATCAGCAGGGGCATAAACATCGGTGCCCGTTGGTGCTGCGATATCCAGGCCGAAGTGGGGGTTGCGTGGTTTGCCATTGAGAATCCGCTGGCTGCCGTATACACCGCTTATTCTCCCTTTCGCTGGCCAACTGAACCCACCGGTGTAATACGCATGAGTATCGCGGTGCTGGCGGGCTGAGGCGACCATGCGCGCTTCCTCCCTGATCCTGGCAGTTGCTGCCGGGTCGGGGCTGACGGTTTTTGGTGGAAGGCCGTCGACACGCTCAATATCGTACTGGCTTTTCTGTACATCAATGCTTTTATTGAAAACCTCACCACCGGGCGACGATACCTTCAGTTCACGTTGACCCGTTTCATCCCGGCCGAAGCCGATGACAAACTGTCCGTCGCCGGATATGGCGACCTTGCTGCCATCCAGGGAAACATCGCTACCGGGTTCAGCCTGACCGAAAAGCAGACCACCCTGTGCCGTGCTGCCCCTCAACTCAACAGCAAAGGCAGCGCAACAAAAAAATAAAAGGGCTGAAGCCAGCAGGAAACGCATGGAATCAGGGGGTACTCACAGGTTGATCTTGATGGATTGCCCCGGTTGGATCACCGCGTTCTTGCTGAGGTCATTCCAACGCATCAGGTCCTTGACCCTGACATCATAACGCCTGGCGATACTCCATAAGGAATCACCCCTGCGCACGGTGTGCTTGATGGTGCCGCTGCGGGCCTTTGCCGCCTTGGGGGCGGGGCTCTGGAAGAGGGTCAGGGTTTTGCCCGCGCGCAATTTACGCGGGTCTGAAATATTGTTCCAGGCCTGTAATTCCCTGACTGAAACCTTGTAGCGTCTTGCAATCACGGACAGGCTCTCGCCCCTGCGTACCTTGTGCGTGACACGCTCGGATGCGATCAGACCTGATTGAAGTTTCTGCAATTCGTTGGCTGCCTCTACGTAAAAGGGATCAACAAGCATCTGTTCATCACGCGGCAAACGCAGTTTCTGGCCAACCCGTATCATATCGCTGTCCAGGTTATTGGTACTTCGCAAAACGGATACAGGCACATGGTGGCGGGTGGCCAGACCCGACAGCGTGTCGCCGTTTTCCACCAGGACCTGGTCCCATTTCATCAGGGTGGGTGCCGGATCAGCGTCCATGCGTTGTTGCAGTTTTTCAGCGGCCTCTATCGGAAGGACGATACGCCAGGGCCCTTCAGGTGAGGTCGCCCAGCGGCTGAAGCCGGGGTTAAGGCCGAAAAGTACATCAATGCTCACCTCGCTAAACTGGGATATCAGCACCAGGTCACTTTGCGATTCCATTTCGACGACAGCGATGACCGGCTGGTTGGGTGCTTTGGGGAACTCAAATCCATACTTATCCGGGTTCTGATACAAACAGCTCAAACCCAATAGCTTGGGTACATAGCCCTTTGTTTCCTTGGGAAGGCGGATGTTCCAGAAATCCGTTGGTTTGCCCTTTTTCTGATTCTTTCTAATTTCACGCGCGACCCGGTATTCACCGGAGTTATAGCCCGCGAGGGCCAGCAGCCAGTCACCGTCAAATTTCTTGTTGAGGTGCTCAAGGTAATCCAGCGCCGCCTGGGTCGATGACCAGACATCCCGGCGTCCGTCATACCACCAGTCCTGTCTCAAGCCGTACTGCTTGCCGGTTGACGCGATGAACTGCCAGGTACCGAGCGCCATGCCGCTGGAGTAAGCAAACGGATCGTAGGCAGACTCAACAACCGGTAACAGGGCCAGTTCGCCCGGCATGTCACGCGCTTCCAGTTCCTCAGCAATA
>Ga0316194_10000076_pt1 | contig 48824 bp, 49 predicted proteins | sample CroRivsedime1_MG_FD_204936 | JGI IMG/M metagenome (GOLD analysis project Ga0316194, IMG submission 204936) | Coastal sediment microbial communities from Maine, United States - Cross River sediment 1 | ecosystem: Environmental > Aquatic > Marine > Coastal > Sediment | place: USA: Maine...
GCGCCAGTAAAGCTTGCTTTGAGGAGGGATCCCGCTTTTGAAATCGACCCTGAAGGCGACCTCATTACTGCGGATCAGGTTGCTGATCTTCCCCGGGGACATGTGATCGCTCAGGCCGGTAATGCCGCCGCGCTGTTCACTGGTCAAACCCCACAGCGGGCCGGGTACACGCGGCACCAGGACGAATAGAATTAACATTAGCGGAATCGACAGCAACACCAGGCGTGTACTGGTATGCAGTAACTCCTTGAATAAAAGAGTTTCTTCACGCTGGTTTAGTGTTATCAGGGTCGCGGTGATGACAATCAGGGTAGCGAACATCAGGCTCGCGATGACGATGCTCTGGGAGAACAGGAAATGGGTTGCGATCAAAAAGTAGCATAGAAAAACCAGGATTAGCATATCGCGGTGACGCCGGCTCTCGAGAAATTTGAGAGCAGTCATAACAGTTAACAGGGCAAGACCTGCATCGCGACCGACGATGGTCCAGTACTCGGCGAATACGCCGATACCACCGATCAGTACCAATATTACTAACAGCCATTTTGGAAATGAGCCGAGCTTGCCAATATTTTCCAGGCTGCGCCATCCAAGGGCTACTAAAACCAGCAGGCTGACCCACAAAGGCAGGTTACGAAAATGAGGGGCAATCGAAAACAGGAAGCAGAAGCAGACCGCAAAAACACTTAATCGTGTGGGTATCTCCCGTGAAATTGAGCGTATCGGGAGATTCTGGCTAACCGCGTTCAAGCTGGAGTTCCTGATTTAAATCGGCTTGACTGAATGTGGCAAGTGCCTGTAAACAGGCATGTTTATGGGCGTTGCCAAAGGCCTGCTCGATGGTTGTACCAGGCAGGCGTAGCCCGTATTTCTGTTCCTGACTATCCGCTGCCAGAACCAACGCCGTCATGAAGCTCAGCTTGTCTTCGAGCGTGCCTTCGCCAAGCAGTTGCCAGTCGATCCAGAACGTGGGTCTCGCCTGTCCCTGAAACGTCTTGGTCAACAGGCCCCTGCCCTGGGCATAGGCTTTCCATGAGATATGCCGCAGCGATTCGCCTTCGCGATGTTCGCGTAAACCGGCAAAATCATCGCCCTCGATGGTGCTGGTTGAAACCTGGCCATCGTATTGTTCGACCATCGATTGTTGCAATTTTACGCGTGCGGCTGGACGGGGGTAAATGAGTATCGGCAGGTCGAACTTGAGCCATCCCCACGCATGAAACAGGCCCGTCGGATAGCGCGTGAACACAGTAATACCCGCCGGTTTGAACTGCCCGCGACGCGCGGTCGGAATTTTGAGTTTCGCCACGGTGCTGCCCGCAGGCTCGAGTCGCAGATATACGGGTGCTTCGTCGGCATACTGGATACCGATCGCGAAACGGCGTGAATTATTGAGGTGGCTGACTTCAAATTTCAGTTCACAGGATTCACCACTGAAGACAGGGCGGGGAATTTGCAGGTTTATCGTGACACCGAGCAGGTTTTTATGCGTATGCCAGAGGCTGATGATTCCCAGTGAGGTCAACATGAAGGTGAGTATGAAGGCCATACTGTTTTGATAGTTAATCGCCGCGAAAAACAGTAACAGCAGCATTATTGCGAACAGGTAGCCGAACCGGGTTGGCAGAATATAAAGGCGCCGATTGTGCAGCACAATGGCATCCCGGCTCGGAGGATTGTGTGTGTCGAACCAGGTATCGAAGTAGCGACGGACGGGTCGCGGTAGTGCCGCCGACAACATTATCGCTGTCTAGGGGATGGGGATCTGTTCGAGCAGATCATTGATCAGGTCCAGTGTCGGCCGACTGTGTTGCTCGGACGCCGTCAGGCGATGACCGGCGATCGCGGCGAACACCGCTTGCACGTCGCCCGGTTCCGCATGACTGCGGCCATCCATCAGCGCCCAGGCCTTGCTGGCCTGTATGATGGCCAGTCCTGCGCGCGGTGAAATGCCATAGACAAATAGACCCGGATTACGCGTTGCCTGGATCAGGTGTTGTACATAATACAGTAATGGTTCCGAACAATGAATTTTGTCGACCGCGCGCTGAATCTCGATAAAGCGCTCGATACTGACTACCGGTTTTATTTCGTACAGGCGCGCCCGCGGATTGCCACCCGCCAACAAGGCGAGTTCAGCTTCCTGGTCCGGATAGCCAAGCGTAATTCTCATCATGAAACGATCAAGCTCGGATTCCGGTAATGGAAAGGTTCCGGATTGGTCGAGTGGGTTCTGGGTACCGACGACAAAGAAGGGCTCATCCAACGGATAGGTCGAACCCTCGACCGTGATCTGTCTTTCTTCCATAGCCTCGAGCAGCGCACTCTGGGTTTTCGGAGTAGCCCGGTTAATTTCATCGGCCAGGATAAAATGCGCAAACACCGGCCCCGGATGAAACTTGAAAACCTGTTTATCAGCGTCGAAGATCGATACCCCGAGAATATCGGCAGGCAGTAAATCGCTGGTAAACTGGATGCGCTGGAAATGCAGACCGAACACCCTTGCGATGGATTGTGACAGGGTAGTTTTACCGACACCGGGCAAATCTTCAATCAGGCAATGCCCGCGTGCTATCAGACAACAGGCGGCAAGTCGAATCTGGTTCGGCTTCCCCAGGATGATGGTTTCAATCGCGCCGAGGGCCTTTAAAATATCGGCCTGACAATCCGCGATCGAATTATCCGTCGTATCCAGCATGTTATTCTCGGCTAAAAACATAAGTATATCGGCCAAGTCTAGTCGAAATTGTTTAATTATTCCGTGATTTTCAGCACGCTTCGGCAATGGTGTTAAGGGTATGAATTTACTGGATTGTAGACTGATGTTCATCAATAATTTCCGGATGGGTGAAAGCAGAGATAACAAAATGATAACTGCAGGGTCTACGACGCGTGACGCCTGATAGGAAAAGACAATCGGAAATTTGGGATTTTTGCCTACTCTTTGAGCGCTGTTTCAACTATAAATGTCGTGAGTCCGGGTGGTTGCAAAACAAAACTAATGAATAATAAGGCATTGATACTCTGTGTAGATGACGAACCGGTTAACCTGGCCATTATGGAAGAGTTGCTGCAGGACAATTACGAGTTGAGCATCGTGAGTTCGGGCGAGGGTTGCCTGCAACAGGTCGATATACAAAAACCGGATTTGATTCTGCTCGATGTAAACATGCCCGAGATGGATGGCCTGGAGACCTGTGCACGTCTCAAGGCTGATGCGGAAACCGCGGAAATCCCGATCATATTTGTTTCCGCGCTCGCCTCGCAGGCGGAACTGATGGCGGGTTACGAGGCTGGCGGTGACGATTACATAACCAAGCCTTTCAGCGAGGAAATTCTGCAAAAGAAGGTGCAGATCGTGCTCGCCAGTCAGCGCCGAAAACAGGAGCTCAAGAAGATTTCTGAAAAGGCTGTCGCAGCCTTGATGAATAATATGAGCGATTCCGACGAGCTTGGTATGGTGATCGAATTTCTGCATCGATGCCGGACGGTCAGCACCCTCGACGACCTGGCCAGCAACGTGTTCGATTGCCTGCGTGAGTTTGAACTCGATAGCAGCCTGTTGATTCTGGATGAACCCGAAAATCGGGTCTGGTTTAGCGACGCTATCGAACGGCCGATGGAAAGCCAGATTCTCGCCAGCCTGCGCGTTCAGGATCGCGTAGTAAGATTTGGCACCCGCCTCGCAATCAGCTCCGATCACGCAACGATTCTGGTGCGCAACCTGCCTTCCGGGCAGGACAAAATAGAGCGGGTGCGTGGGTACCTGGCAATTTTGATCGAGGCGCTCGAGTCTCGAATCCATACCATGCAAAGCGCGGCATTGCTCGAACAGCGTGGCCAGGTGCTGGCCCGGGTGCTGCAGGAGACCTGTGATAACCTGGGCAATATCGATGCTCTCCACCAGCAGCAAAAGACCCGAGCGGGTGAAATTATTTCGGCGATGGGGGTCGACATCGAAAAATTGATTACAAAACTCAATTTGACAAAACAGCAGGAAACAGCATTAATGAAAGCCATTGCATCGGCCGTCGCGCAAATCGAATCGATTTACGATGATGGATTGAAGATCGATGATCAGTTCCAGACTGTCATCGATGATCTGTCCAGGGCTTTGGAATAATAGGTACATAGGAGGGGGAGTAGAGGGATAGAAAACGGGGGCGTATCAATTTTCGGGGTAATAATAAAAATATGAAAGATTGATGCGTCCCCCTTTTCTTTTGCTGAGTTATAATGCCACGAAATTTCACTAACGGCATAACACGCAATGAAAGACGCAGTAATCGTATCGACCGCACGCACCCCGATCGGGGTTGCGTTCAAAGGCAGCCTCAACAACATTAAATCTCCAACCATGACGGCGCACGCGATTCGTCACGTGGTGGAACGCGCCGGGGTTAGCGGGGAAGAAATCGACGATGTCATCATTGGCGCGGTGCTGACCGCCGGGACTGCCGGGATGAATGTCGCGCGCCTGTCAGCGCTGGCCGCCGGCTTGCCGGTGACGGTATCGGGGCAAACCATCGACCGCCAGTGTTCGTCGGGATTGATGGCGATTGCGACGGCGGCCAAGCAGATTATTGTTGATGGCATGGATATCGTCGTGGCAGGTGGGCAGGATAATATTTCCGCGGTACAGAACCAGTACTTTCCGTGGGTTATCGACGCTGCCGACCCCAATGTGGTCACCCATGCGGAACATGCCTACATGCCGATGCTGCTCACCGCCGAGCATGTGGTCAGGAAATTTAATATTACGCGTGAAGCCCAGGACGAGTATGCGCTGCAATCGCAGATGCGCACCGCCGCAGGCCAGCAGGCAGGCGCCTTCGACGACGAAATCGTTGCGCTGGAGACAACCCGGGCCATCAAGGACAGGGAAAGCGGTGAAATCAGTTATAGCGATACGACCTTGTCGAAGGACGAGGGTAATCGACCGCAAACCACTCTCGAAGGCCTTGCCGGACTGAATCCCGTTATCGAAGGCGGGTCGGTTACCGCGGGCAACGCGAGTCAGTTGTCCGATGGTGCTTCGGCCTGCGTACTGATGGAATCCACGCTTGCCGAAAAACGCGGTTTGCAAGCGTTGGGGATTTACCGCGGCATGGCGGTGGTCGGTAACGCACCCGAGGAAATGGGTATCGGTCCGATTTACGCGATCCCGAAATTGCTGCAGAAAAACGGGCTCGGCATCGATGATATCGACCTGTGGGAAATCAATGAAGCTTTCGCCTGCCAGACCATTTATTGCCGCGACTACCTGGGTATCGATAATGAAAAACTCAACGTCAACGGCGGTTCGATATCGATCGGACACCCCTATGGCATGACCGGCGCCAGATTGAGCGGACATGTTTTGCTCGAGGGCAAACGTCGCGGTGCGAAATATGTCGTGGTTTCGATGTGCGTTGGCGGCGGTATGGGCGCAGCCGGTTTATTCGAGATTGCGTAATGAATATCAGGAAGCTGATTTTGTATCACTGCCTGCCGTTGTCCGTCATCCTGCTACCACTGGCCTGGTATGCAATTACCGGTGATTACAGTGTGTTCAAGCGAGAATCCGGCATCATTGAAAATACGACCGTGCTATTTCTCGTGGTTGCGATCGGATTCTGTGTTGCGTCATTGTCGCGGACTAACCGGCTCGCATTACCCGGTTTCCTCAAGGCCTGGCTGTTCATATTGATTTTAGGTGCCGCTTACTTCGCCCTTGAAGAAATATCCTATGGTCAGCATATGTTCGGCTGGGGCACTGCCGAGACCTGGAAAGAATTAAACGATCAGGACGAAACCAATTTACACAATGTACATCCACTGTTTGACCAGGTGCCGCGAGCCTTGCTATCGCTGGGCATCCTGGTCGGTGGTGTATTACTGCCATTGTATCGTCACTTTCGTGATATCAAGCTGGACGAATCGAGTCGTTTCTACTGGCAATGGCCGACCCTGGACTGCATTACCGTGGGTCTGCTGGTGGTCCTGATCAGGCCGATACTGACGGTATTCGAGACCGATGCTATCAATACCGGCGAAACGAAGGAAAACCTGATTGCGTTGTTCATCATGTTGTACTGCATATCGATTCATTCCCGGCTCAGGCAAAAGGTATTGCCTGGCGCCTGACTCTGCAAGCACTTACTTAACAAGACTTAAGTGATTCCCGCGCCAGCGGGGATCTTTTGCAGCTATAAAGAAATATTTTTGAGATTCCCGCTGGCGCGGGAATGACATCAGTGGAGGTGTTCTCGGGTATGAGCGGTTTAAGTAAGTGCCGTTGAGGTATGGCCTCAGTAATTTGCCGCTGTAAGCAGAGCTGCACCGCTCGATGAAGCCCCTGGAAGGGTTTATTTCCCCTGCCATACCGGGGCGCGTTTTTCCGCGAAGGCCCGCGGGCCTTCCATGAAATCCTCTGACATCAGCATTTTCTGATAGATAGGCAAATCCTCGTTACCCGGCTTGGTCGCAGCAAAAGCCTGCGGCATCGGCAGGTTGTAAATTGCCGGTACGACTTCCTTCAACGCCTGTAGCGCCAGCGGCGCACCACCTGCCACCTGGCAGGCGAGTTCGCGCACCGTATCCATCAGTTCGGCGTAGCGGCAAACGCGACACACCAGGCCCCATTGCAGGGCTTCTGCGGCACTCATGCGCCGCCCGGTGTAGAGCAGTTCCATCGCCACGTTGTAAGGCACGCGGCGAGGTAGAATCTGGATCGCACCAACGTCGGGCAGGAAGCCGCGCTGCATTTCCGGCAGGAAAAACTCGGCGTGATCGGCCGCGACAATCATATCGCTCGCCAGTGCGATTTCGAAGCCACCACCGACGGCCATGCCGTTAATGGCGGATATAACCGGCTTCTTCAAGCCCCAGAACTCACTGATCCCGGCAAATCCGCCGGGACAGGTATAGGCGCTATTGACGGCCTCCTCGTTGTTGTCGATGGCGGCGATTTCCTTCAGGTCCCAGCCGGCGCTGAAGATACGTTCACCACTGCCGGTAATGATACCGACGCGCAGATTGTCATCCTGTTGCAGCATCGACAGGGCGGCGTAAATTGCGTTCGAAACCCCCGGATTGATTGCGTTGGCCGGCGGACGGTCGATGGTGATTTCGACGATTTGATCGTAAGTTTCTACCCGTACTTCATCGCTCATGACAACACCTGAAAATTATGTGTGAATAGTGGCAATATATGTCAAAATCGCGCCGCATTCACTGATTACCTTCAGCATATGGCGCACTGGTTAGATCGCTTACTAAATCCGCAAACGATTGCCATCGTTGGCGCTTCTGCCCGTGTTGGCAGTCTGGCAGCAACCACCCATCGGCAATTGTTCGCTAGTGGTTACGCGGGAAACATATACTCGGTCAATCCAAAATACCAGAGCCTGCATGGGCAAACCTGTTATGCCTCACTGAACGATTTGCCGGTGGTTCCCGACCTGGTGGTTTACGCCATCAGCGGTCTCGCACTGGAGCAGAGTTTCGATCAGGCGATGGCATTGAAAGTCGGTGGTGTCCTTATCTATGCCGCGAATTACCTGGCAGATGATGCCGAGCCGAAACTGCCCGAACGCCTGCGCCAGAAAGCTCGACAGGCGGCAATTCCGGTTTGCGGTGGCAACTCGATGGGATTTTACAACTATGACCGGAAGGTGCTGGTCAGCTTCGACAGCCCTCCCGCGCATCGACCCGCAGGGCATATCGGCCTGATTCTGCACTCGGGTTCAGGTATGACCTACCTGGCCAACAATGACGCGCGCTTCTGTTTCAACCATGTCATTGCAAGTGGGCAGGAGATCAATGCGAGCGTCGGCGATTACATGGATTACCTGGTCGAACAGGACTCCACCCGGGTGATTGCCATTTTGCTCGAGGCTGTGCGTGATGTGCCGGCCTTCCTCGCGGCACTGGACAGGGCGCGTAGCAAGTCGATACCCGTGGTGATCACGCGTCTCGGCCGTACTGAAAAATCGGCCCGGTTGGCAACCAGCCATTCCGGCGCAATCGTCGGCGATTACGAGTCCTTCGTCGCGGTTTGCGAACGCCATGGCGCGACCCTGTGCCGCGATGCCGACGAAATGATTGTCACCGCAATGCTGTTCGCCGCTGGTTTTCGGGTCGGTGACGGTGGCCTCGCCAGCATGCTCGATTCGGGTGGCATGCGCGAACAGATGATCGACCTGGCTGAAGATCACGGCGTCAGTTTTGCCCGGATTGCGACACATACCACGCGTGTATTGCGCGAACACCTCGAGGCCGGGCTCGAAGCGGTGAACCCGATGGATGGCATGGGGGCGCTCGGCAATAATACTTACCAGACTTATCTCGAGTGCGGTAAAGCCCTGCTCGATGATGCGGATACCGCGTTGATGAGTTTTGAATTCGAATTCCGCGATGGCTTTTCGCACTATCCCGAATTGTTCGAGGTCGCTAAAGAACTGTCGGCCTACAGTGATAAGCCACTCGTGCTGATTAACAGTTGCAGCTTCACCACTATCGAGCAGACCGCTGCCGAGCTGACCGCACAGGGCATCCCGGTCATCAATGGAATCGATGTCGCGTTGCGTGCAATATTCAACCTGATGAATTATCGACCTCGGGGAAAGGCGGTTGTAGCGCTGGCAAAGACTGACTTCGACCAGGCCGCGATCATCCACTGGTCAGGTCGCCTGGCTGCAGTCGAAAGCTGCGATGAAATCACCTCGCTGAGCCTGATGGCGGATTTTGGTATGCCGACGGTGGCTTTCCATATCGCGCAAAACCTCGACCAGGTCTGTGCAGCAGCCGAGAACTGCGGATATCCGCTGGTACTCAAAACTGCGGTGACAGGTATTGCCCACAAGTCTGACCTAAATGGAGTCAAACTCGGCATCGCGGACAGGCAACAGCTTGAAGTCGCTTACCGGGATCTGCAGACACGACTCGGTGATCGCGTGGTAGTGATGCCCATGGTCGAACCCGGGGTCGAGGTTGCAGTGGGGATGAAGAATGATCCGCAATATGGACCGATGGTCATCGTAGCCTGCGGCGGCGTGCTGATCGAATTGCTCGCCGAGCGTGCATTCAAACTGGCGCCGGTAGATGACGTGCAGGCCAGCGCCATGGTCGAGCAGACGAAGCTGGCAAGCCTGTTGTCCGGAGTTCGCGGACAGGCGGCGGTCGACCGGCAGGCACTGGTCGACCTGATTGTTCGCTTTTCGGCACTGGTGACGGTACTTGCCGACTCAATCGCCGAGGTCGATTTGAACCCGGTAATTGTAAACCAGTCTGGCTGCACTATCGTCGACGCACTCGTAGTACCGCTTTAAAGAAAGTCCCTTTTTCTCCCTGGCATTCCCGCACCTGAAGCCTGATCGGGTTGTTAGTACCAGGCATCTGACCCCGATTTTCCCGATCCGGTTAGTCTTCCAGGTGCAACGGGGTAAACATTAATGGAATGACGATCATCAGGATTAAGCCGATGCCGTTGAGTAACCATTCGGCTGATTCAGAATCCACGAACATGGCTACGATCATTAGCATCGACCCGGGAAGCATCGCGGTTATCCATGACGGGTAGCGTACACCCAGTGAACCACTGCATGAGTTGCAGGTTGCTATCTGTCCGGGGCTAAGAATTGCCTTGCGCAATATCGAGATACTCGGTTTTTCACAACGAGGGCAGCGGAATATCTCTTTAAACAATTTGTTTAGTCCGTTTTGTTAAGCTGGCCAAATCCGCGCTCCGGTTTGATTATCCGTTTGCACAACATAATCCTTTGCGGGTTCCAGCGTCGTTTCATGCTTTGGCTGAACCGCTAATGACAGGCTCAATGTTTCAGGTCTCGCGCCTCCTTGCTGTTTCCAGGCCGATATCCAGTATTCCTCACCCTTAATATTGACCGAACCTCTGAAATCAGGGTGAGTGTCGTTTTTCTTACAGTCGTTTGACCAGATCTGTCCCCGGTTGGTGTTACTGTAACTCATACTGCCTTTCCCCCGTGTATGCTCCACGCCTCAATATATCGAGTAAAGCGAAGATCTTAACAGCCGGGCCTTATTAAGGAATCGCCTGTTTGGGGTAAATAAACGAGAATCTTTCACTCGTCATCAAGGCTGTCTCAATACGACGCAGATATCGCACCAGCAGTCTTGTAGAAAGGGCTTTGCGTATCCAGAGGGTAGTATTTATGGTGCGCATGAACGCGTGCGGCAGAGGATGTTATGCTGATTCGGTTAATCCAGCCAGGTAAAATCAGTCTTGTTTTTCAAGCTCGATGGTCAGCCCGCCCGCATCGGAATAAGATGCATGAACACCGACATTGGCCAGTAAACTCTGCACTGTGCACTGCCGAAGACCTATCGCTATGGGTTGATTCGGCTTCACATATCCTTCCTGCACCTGCACTCGCTGGTTGGCTTTTAGCACATAGGTGCCGTTACTTGAATTGAGGTCGCGCAGGCGAATTCTGCCATCGATAAACTTGATTTCGGCATGCTGCCTGCTGACAGAGGGATCATTCACATAGATGTGCCCCTCTCTACCGACAATGTAGGTTTTACCTTCCATGAATCCGATCCCTATTGATGTACTGTTGTTCATTGGCTCTTTAAATTTACCGATTCAGTTTGCTGAGGATAGAACATATCATCGGCTAAACCTGTTACGCATCACCCACTTGGGCTAAAAAAAGCTGTGAAATACTTACGCTTAAATCGTTTGTGACACTCGTCACAATCAACCTGCCGTGAGCAGATAACCAGTCTATCGGCGTTGCCCCATAAATGTTTAATCGGAGCTGGATATTTAGAGTTGCTTGCGGGAAAGGAAGGGTTGAGCGTGTTGGCCAGGCGCTGTTCAGGGTGGTCATTCAGTGGCTCGACAACGGCTTGCCAAAGTGTTGACGAAGACAGGCTTCGATTGTATCCGCAACTTCAGGATCTATCGATGTGGTGGCGTTCTAGACGAGATAGACAGGAGCGATCATTTTGTGCCTCTTATGCTTATGGTCTGGCCCGCTCTACCAGCAGGCGTTGTATTTTTATCCTGCTATAATCAGCTAGCATTCGATCAATAAAATCAAGGATTTACCCATGGGCGATATATACGCTACCCCTGAATCCGACCTGGCGCAAAATATTCAATCCGAACGCAGTGGCGGCAACACCGAAGATGCGATCGCGGGTAATATTGATGTCCGGATGCTGCAAACGCTCGGCGAAGCCTGGAGCGACCTGAAAGGATTCAAACTCAAATGCCATATTGCTACCGTGCTCTGGTTCGTGGTTTATATAGTGGCCGCGCTGATTAGTATTCCTATTGTTATCGGACTATCTGCCGCTGGTGCGGACGAGGGCAGCGCGACCATTATTGCATCACTGGTACAGTGGGTCGCGATAGCAGCAACCATGCCGATGATTGTCGGCATCACTATCATGGGAATTCGTCACGCGCAGAGAAAAACCGTTTCCTCTGGCACTGTTTTCAGCTACTTCCATAGAATCCCGGGTGCCATTCTGTGGTACTTCCTGATGACACTGATGATAATCCTCGGTTACATCCTGCTCATCATTCCCGGCATCTACCTGACGTTCGCCTATATGTTTTCGTTGCCATTGATGATCGAGAAAGATATGACTGCCTGGCAGGCGCTCGAGGTATCGCGCAAGGCGGTCACCCGAATCTGGTTTCGCGCAACCGGTTTCCTGATGCTGGTCGTGTTACTGGTAACGCTGGGTACCATCCCACTGGGTATTCCCCTGATCTGGATAGTGCCCTGGACCGCGCTCGCGTACTCGATGATTTACTTCAAATTGTTTGGTGCCGAAGCACAAACCCTCGCGGATTAAGGAAAGTTATTGCTGGATACACGTTACCGGGTCGAGATTCCTGGCGGTATCAACCTTGAAGCCCAGGTTGTCGGACCTATCCCACGATTCTTTGCCTTTGCCATAGACCTGGCGATTCGAGGCATTGTCATCTTCGTCTTGTCGATACTGTCGATTCCGTTCGGCAGCTTCGGCCTGGGCGGCGGCTTTTTCCTGATTTTTCTGTTCGCCATCGAGTGGCTGTACCCGGTGCTGTTCGAGGTGTATATGCGCGGCCAGACACCGGGCAAGAGATTACTCGGGATTTCAGTCATCAACGATGACCTGAGTCCGGTTACCCTTGGCACTTCGATGGTACGCAACCTGCTACGCACGGTTGATTTTCTGCCGTTGTTTTACCTGGCGGGACTTGTCACCATGCTGTCCAACCGACGTTTTCAGCGGCTTGGCGATATGGCTGCCGGAACCCTGGTAATCAGCGTGCCCGAGTCGGCCAAACCAGCCGTGATGAAAGACATCCTGCCGTTGGCTCCATCCACCTCGTTACTGCGTAACGAGCAGTCAGCAATCGTTGATTTTTTGCAGCGCAGCCAGCAGCTTTCCGAGCCCCGACAGCAGGAACTGGCCAGTATTCTCGAAGGTGTAACCCACCAGAAGACAGATAACGGGGTAGAGCAGTTGCAACGCATCGGTGCCTGGTTTCTGGGGGTACGATGAAGCAGCAAATCTTCGAGCAACAGCACCGCGCCGTCTGGCAGCAAATCGAAGCCGCGCTGGAAAAACCAGCCCAGGGTGATAACAGCAAGATACTGGCAGAGCATTACATGTTGCTGTGCCAGCACCTGGCGCTTGCCAAGGAGCGACTTTACGACGCCGCGCTGCTGGAACGGCTGAACAACCTGGTACTCGGGGTTTATCGCGAATTGTATCGCTACCGCGCGGAAACCAGGCTCAATATATACGCCTTTTTCAAACGCGATTTTCCACTGGCGATCTATCGTCATCGCTATTTCATCCTGGTGTCATTCCTGGTCATGGTGCTGCCCGGCCTGATCGCCGGTGCCTGGACTTACATCGATGAAGACGCGGTATACAGTGTGCTCGATGCATCCCAGGTACGCCAGGTCGAACGCATGTACGATCCCGAGGCGCGCAAACTGGGTCGTGAACGCGAAGCCGAAACCGATATCTTCATGTTCGGCTTTTACATCAAGAACAATATCAGTGTCGCGTTTCGTTGCTTTGCCGGCGGTATGGTGATTGGTATCGGCACGCTGCTGGTATTGTTTTTCAACGGCATGTTCATGGGTAGTATTGCCGGGCACTTAACCCGCCTGGACTATGTCGATACCTTTTACCCGTTTGTGGTTGGCCACGGTTCGTTCGAGTTAACTGCGATCGTATTCAGCGGCGCTGCCGGACTGAGGTTGGGTTACGCCATTCTGCATCCCGGCCAGTCATCGCGGCTCGACTCGCTGCGTAAAGCCGGCCGCGATGTTGTGCCGATGCTGTACGGCATCGTTCTGATGCTCGTCATTGCGGCCTTCCTGGAAGCCTTCTGGTCTTCGAGCACGAACCTGACGATTGCAGTCAAGTACACGGTAGGTGCAGTGCTGTGGGCACTGGTTCTGCTTTACTCGTTTTCAGGGCGGCGTCATGAATCTCGATAAACTGCAGGTCAACGCCTCTATCCGTTCGGGCTGGCAGGCAGTCGATCTCGGCTTCCTGATGGCACGGGCCTGGTGGCGTCAGCTCTACCTCGCCAGCCTGCTACCGCTGTTGCCACTGACGCTTGTGCTCCTGCTGGTGTTCTCGCAGAGTCCGCTTTGGGTGCTGCTGTTTATCTGGTGGTTGAAACCCTTTTGGGAGCGTCTGCCGCTATTTATCGCCAGTCGAATGCTGTTCGATGAAAAACCCGATATCTGGACCAAGATGAAGACATTACCCCTCAACGATATTTTGCCCTGGCTGCTATGGCGCCGCTTTTCGGTGCAACGCGCCTTCAATAACCCGGTGACAGTGCTCGAGGATCTGAAGTCTGATGCGCGCCGTCGGCGCTTGCGGGTACTGCATGGCAAGTATAGCGATGTCGCGCTGGGCAACCAGTTTGTCTGTTTCTGTGCTGAACTTCTGCTCGCCTTCAGCATCGTGTTCATGGTTGATTTTTTTACGCCAGACGCGCTGGGCCTCAGCTATTACGATACTTTTGGCGATCTCACGCTGACCGGTGAATGGGTTTATACCCTGGCCGGAATCGCCGCGATCACGCTGGTGGTGCCGTTTCATGCGATGGCTGGTTTCGCGCTGTATCTGAATCGCAGAATCGAACTCGAGGCCTGGGATATCGAAATCAGTTTCCGCAATATTGCCAGCCGCAAACAGTCAGCTGCCGCTCGCGCAGCTGGTTTGACGGTAACGATATTTTTCGCTGCCCTGTTAACACTGGCAATGCCGGGCACGGCTGATGCGGCGACCCAGCATGACCGCGCCTCCGCCGCGCAATTGATCGAGTCGGTGTTACAGGGCGAAGACTTCGGCCAGCAAAGAACCATTCGTAAATGGCGTTTCAAGGACTGGAACCAGGCGGAAGACGAAAGCTTCCCCGACTGGATTATCGACATGATTGAATGGTGGGAGAAAAACGTCGAATGGTCTGGCGACCTGGGTAATACCGCCGCCTGGCTCAAGCTGATTCTGGTGGTAGCCTTTGCCGGCTTACTGCTATACCTGCTGAGACGCTTTCGCGGGCCTTTGTCGCGACTGGGGCGGCCTGCGCCTAAAGAGGAAGCCCCGCAAGTCCTGTTCGGTCTGGATGTGACCCCGCAAAGCCTGCCGGCCGATGTCCCGGCACAGGTAATGCGTATCTGGGGGGAAGGCGGTCATCGTGAATCGCTGAGCCTGCTTTACCGGGCGTCGCTGTCGCGCCTGATCGACAGGTACGAACTTGCGTTTCGCGCCAGTCATACCGAGGCCGAGTGTGCCGCGCTGGTCAAGGCCTGCGGCGTCGACTCGCTCAGCGATTATTTCTGGCAACTCACCAACGTCTGGCGACGACTCGCCTATGGTCATCAAAAACCGGAAACCAAAATCATTCAGGGGCTTTGCGATGGCTGGATCACGGAGTTATCCGATGCAACGGAATAGCATCTCGTCCAGGTTCGTTGTGGGAGGGCTTCTGCTCGGCCTGATCGGCTGGGGTCTCTACGTCAGCATCGAGTTTTACGAAGAAACCGAGGAGTCGGGCTGGAGTGTCGATGCCTTGCGCAACCCTTACCTCGCGGCACAGAAATTCATGAGCGGGAGTGGCATCGAAGTAACCGATGTCGATAGCCTGCTGAAACTCGACGAATTATCCATGCTGGGTACACTCTTTTTCAGCGATGCCAACCAGGTGCAGACTCCGCGCCAGCTGCGACAGGTGATGGATTGGCTGGACGTCGGCGGCAATGTTATCTACACCGCTGATTCAGTGTCCCATAGCGATGACCTGCTGTTAAAGGAATTCGCGGTCGAGGTCGAATGGCGGGAATACGAGGACGAGGAAGCGAAGCAGGAAACCTCGCTCAGTGAAAGCATGCGCGAATACAATCGCCAGATCGAGGATGGCAAATCAAGGGAGGAGATCGCCAGCTCCCTGGGCGATGCGGAAGAATCGATTACCACGGTCAAATTCGATGATGATATCGGTGTGCTCGAAGTCGAGTTCAACGACGCTAAAATTTTGACCCAGCCTTATATTTCAGATCCTGACAGTGACACCATCCATCAACCCTTTAGCTGGTCTTACTCGGAGTATGGTGTGCATATGATGCAGTTCGAGGTCGGCAGTGGATTGCTTACCATAATCTCTGATCCCGGCATCTGGACTTCGTACCGGATCGATCAACATGATCACGCCTACCTGCTGTGGTTACTCAGCTCCGGCGAGGGCAACTTTGCGATTTTACGTTCGGTTTTGCGTGACTCGATCTGGGTCTTGATGGCGCGTAATGCAAGCGAGCTGTTAATCGCCCTGGGACTAATAGTATTGATCTGGATCTGGCGCACGGGCTATCGATTTGGTCGCTTGTTACCGCGTGAACGATCGCACTCCCGCGCGCTGGGTGAATACTTTTCTTCGATTTCCCATTATCTATGGCATCGTCGTCATGGCGAGTACCTGGTCGCAGCCCTGCGCGGGCGCGTGCTGCGTCGCGCCAGCCTGACGCTGGGCGAATTTTTACGTGTCGATCAGCGACGCCAGTTCGAACTGATCGCAGAGCGTTGTGATCTTAATGCAGAATCAGTCACGCGAGCCTTCAGCGTGAATGATTTCAACGAAACTTCATTTGTCCAAACCGTAAGACTTTTAAAACATATCGAGCAATCACTATGAATGATTCAACCAGCACAACCTCAGTGGCACTCAACGCGTTGCGTGAACATATAAGCGGTCGGCTGATAGGGCAGTCGCAAGTCATCAATCAGGTGTTAATCGCGATGCTTGCCGGTGGGCATGTACTGATCGAAGGCGTTCCCGGCCTGGGCAAAACCCTGCTGGTGCAGGCCCTGGCAGCCGGTATTGGGGGTAAATTCAAGCGCATCCAGTTTACGCCCGACCTGATGCCGGGCGATGTTACCGGGCACGTCATGTTCGATATGTCGCAAAGCAAGTTCGTACTCAAGCAGGGACCCGTGTTCACCAATTTGTTACTCGCCGATGAAATCAATCGCGCACCGGCCAAAACCCAGGCCGCGTTACTTGAAGTCATGCAGGAGTACCAGGTTACACTAGATGGCAGGTCGATGGCGGTCGGCAAGCCATTCATGGTGCTGGCAACGCAAAACCCGATCGAACAGGAAGGGACCTACGCCTTGCCAGAGGCGGAACTGGACCGGTTCATTGTCAAAATCAACATTGATTACCCACAGGCGGACGATGAAGTACTGATCGCCACGCGTTATGCGTTGCAAAACTTTGGCAGTGAGCATGACGATACCCGGCAGTTGCTCGATGTCGAAGTCGCGCAACAGCAATGTGCCGCCATCGAGGTTGATGACAAGGTCGCCGAATATGCTGTCAAACTGGTGCGCGCCACGCGCGATACCACGCTGTTGCGACATGGCGCGGGCCCCCGCGCGAGCATCGCATTGTTACGCTGCGCCAGGGCGCTGGCGCTGATCAACGGGGTTGACTTTGTCACTCCGGACGACGTTAAGGCGATGGTGTTACCGGTGTTGCGCCATCGGGTCATCCTCGCGCCTGAAGTAGAAATCGATGGTCTCGGTGTTGATGAGGTCCTCGGTAACCTGCTGGACAAGGTCGACGCACCACGTTCATGAAACCATCCCGGCTACTAATACAGCTGTTACTGTTATGGCTGCTGCTCGGACTGCTCGCCGCGGCGGCAACCATCTTCGAGTGGCCGCGGGCATATGAAATCAAACTGGTATTCTGGTGCTGGTTTGCGCTGGTGGCGCTGCTGGCGTTACTCGATGGCTTCGCGCTGCGGCGACCCCGACTGGAAGCAACGCGTTCGCTGGAACCGCATCTCGCACTGGGGGTGCGCCAACGGGTAGGCATTAAGATCATCAATCATGAAGCGCATCGTCTGCAACTGTGGTTGACCGATTTCCCGTCCACGCAGTTAAATCTCGAGGGCTTACCGGTAAAACTCGAAATCGATCCCGGGGCGTTCGCCCAGGTGCGTTACTCGATTATGCCGCAGCAGCGTGGCCTTGCCGAGTTTGGACAACTGTGTTGTCGCGTGACTTCCGGCTGGGGGCTATGGGAAAAGAATTTTTACTATGGTGAAACCCAGCAAGCGAAGATTTATCCGAACTACAAGCCGTTGTTTCGCTCATCCTTTATCGGTAGCGATCAACTCTACACCGATCTTGGCCTGCAGTTACGTCAGCGCCGTGGGGAAGGTACCGATTTTCATCAATTGCGTGATTTTCGCGTCGGTGATTCGTTGCGCCAGATTGACTGGCGTGCGACCGCGCGCTTCAATAAACCGATTTCCCGTGAGTACCAGGAAGAACGTGATCAGCAGGTCGTGTTTCTGCTTGACTGCGGTCGCCGCATGCGTGCCCGGGACGGCGAAATCAGCCATTTCGATCATGCACTGAATGCATTGTTGATTTCCGCGTTTGTCGCGTTACGCCAGGGGGATAGTGTTGGTCTGCTCAGTTTTGCCGGGCAATCACGTTGGGTGGCGCCGATCAAGGGCCGTTTTCAGATCAGTCACCTGCTGGAGCAGATCTATGACCTGGATAGTTCAGCCGTTGCCAGCGATTACCTGGATGTCGCCCGACAACTGATGACACGCCAATCACGCCGTTCGCTGATAATATTGATTTCATCGCTCGAACCACAGGATAGCGATGATATGGTGAATGCCGCCAGGCTGCTATCGCAGCATCACCTGGTGATGGTGGCCTCGATGCGACAGCAAGTGCTCACCGACACGCTGGCCGCCGAAGTTGTTTCGATCGACGATGCCTTGAAATACTGCGGCGTTACCCATCACCTGCAGAATCAGGCGGCGATGTATACTCAATTGCGTAGTGATAATATTATCGTCGCCGATACAACTCCGGCGCTGATGCATGCGACTCTGATTAACGAATACATGGCATTGAAGCGCAGCGGGATTTTTTAAATCGATTGATGCAAATCAAAAGTAGATAAGGCGGGTTGTCGTAATCTGCCCTGATAGCAGGAGAAAGTCTCCCGCGCTGCATCGTTCCAACAATATGGTACCTGGATATGTTTGAATCACTAACCCACTGGTTTGACTCGCTAAAGAATGAAGGCAAGCTTTTCGAGCATCCTGATGATGAAGTCCTGCATAGCTCGCTGGCCTCTGTGTTATATCATGTAATCAGTGCAGATAAGCACGTCGATGCACGCGAAAAACATGAATTTGCACGGATTTTAAAGCAGGAGTTCGATCTTAATAATGAGCAGGTGGAGCATCTCTACGTGGCCGCGAAGAGTTCCTCGGCAGACGTTCATGGTGATCTGCATACGCTGAACTTTTACCTGAAACGCAACCCGGCCGTGCGCATGGTTTTCATGCGCAAGCTATTGCAGTTGATCGATATCCATGGCACGCGCAAGGCAGAACTGGATTTGTTTTTCGAAACGCTGCACGAGCTGTTTCCGGAAGTTAAGGAGATCAAGGGCGACGAAGACCTTTAGCGCCTGCAATGTCAGTTGTCGACGACGGGCTGCAAAAGCCTCAGGCAAACTCAATCCGTATTCCTCCAGGTTCGTTCTGCACCAGGTTTTGCGGTGGCTATTATCTAGTTCAGCAGATCGGTTTTGAGATAGCGGACGATGTCGATTGACTCATACAGCCAGCGAACGTCACCGTTTTCGGTTTCAATGCGCAGGCACGGCACCTGACTCTTGCCGCCGCCGGCAATTAAATCGGCATTGTTGCGCGAATTAAACATGATCTCCCTGAGTGGTATTTTGAGTCCCCACCACAACAGCGCGAGGCGCACAAAAATACAGTAGGGACAGGTGCTGAAATAATACAGCTGGTGTCCTGTTATCGGTTTAGGCTTGCTGATCAATGTTCAATTCTCATGCGTGAGCGAGGCCTGCTGCACAGTCTTACCACCTGGCGCGCTATTCAATACCCGGTGGTGCTGAGATTGCTTTTATCCTTGTGTTCCTGCAGTGCCAACTGGATCAAACGGTCGATCAGTTCGGTGTAGGAAACCCCCGCTGCCTGCCACAGCTTCGGATACATGCTGATAGCGGTAAATCCAGGTATCGTATTGATTTCATTGACGAATATTTCACCGTCTGCAGTCAGGAACATGTCCACACGGGCCATGCCTCTGCACTCGAGTGCCTTGAATGCTGTCACTGATGTGGCCTGTATTCGCTCCAGCGTGGCCTGGTCCAGCTCGGCTGGTATTTTCAAAACGGCCGCAGTCTCGTCGATATATTTCTTTTCATAAGAGTAGAAGCCGTCGCTGGTTTCGATTTCGCCGACCGGCGATGCCAGCGGATCGTCGTTACCCAATACCGAGCATTCGATCTCGCGGCCAATAATTTCTTCTTCAATCAGTACCTTGGTGTCGTATTGCAACGCGCTGTTGATCGCCGGGATCAGTTCGGCAGCATCCATGACTTTCACCACGCCCACCGAGGAACCCATGTTGGCAGGCTTTACATAGGCCGGGAACCCGAGTGTCTGCGCTACCTGCTCCGGCAGCTCGTTGCTCAGGTCATTGCGGCGCAGGCACAGATGGCGTGCTACCGGAATTGCCGCCTCGCGCAGCAGACGCTTGGAGACATCTTTATCCATACTAATAGCCGAGCCCAGGATATCGCTGCCGACGCAGGCCACGTTTGCCAGTTTCGCCAATCCCTGAATAGAACCATCTTCGCCGTAGGGTCCATGCAAAACCGGAAAGATAACATCGACAGCATCAATGGCGGTTGGACTTTGCGGATTGACAAGCACCCCCGCCTGGTCGCCGGGAATCAGCGAAACCGGGTTATGGCAACTATTCAGTGCTATCAGGCGCGGATTATCCGAGTTCAGCAAGGGCATGGATTCAGCGTTTAAAAACCAGGCGCCAGCTCGATCTATAGCGATAAGAACCGGTTCATACTTTTCCTTATCGATCGCATCGATGACATTGCGCGCAGATTGCAGCGATACTTCATGCTCTGCCGAACGCCCGCCGAACAACACGGCTACGCGAGTTTTAGATTGCATCTCATACCTGCTTATTCACCGTTTGATATTTATGCATCGACTACATCCAGGCCCAGAAACTGATCGGTGGTTGAGATCCGGGCGAAAGGTACACTCAATGCCGCCATGAACGCGGCCTGCACATCCGCGGCGCCAACCAACCGGCCATTGAACTCCAGGTCCCTGGTGGCACATGCGTCGGCGATAACATGACATTGAAAGCCGAGATCAAAGGCTGCACGAGTCGTGGTATCGATACACATGTGAGTCATCGCGCCACAGATGACCAGTTCCTGCACTGCCGCCTGCTTTAGCATTTCGGCAAGCTCGGTTTCGCGAAAAGAACTGGGATAATGTTTGACGATGACGGCTTCGCCAGCCTGTGGTTTGACGTTGTCATGAATTTCACATCCGGGTGTGTCGGCAACAAAAAATGTTGCCCCCTCCCGCGTCGCAATGTGTTGCATGTGAAAAATTTCAACCTGTTGTGTGCGAAAGAAGTCCAGCAGCCTGGCACAATTTGCCGCGGCTGCATCCATGTTAACCAACTCCATGGAGCCGCCAGTAAAATAGTCATTTTGAACATCTACTACGATTAGTCCTGTTTTCATTTGCTATTGCCTCGAGATGAATTGCTAATTTCAGAATGGCGGATCACGTCTGTCAACGCAAGAGGGCATATTTTTACCCGCGGGGTGGCCTGTCTGGCACTCAGTGCAGGCTGCTGCCACAAAGCTGATCACTGATTCTGTCAAATGCTCTTATGTATTGTTAACTTCTGACTCAGTATCGGCACCTCTATCCCTGCCGGTCGCCAGTTGATAAATCCGTAACAGATCGTCTTCTGTAACATCTATCAAAGAATCCATTTGACCAAGCGCATACACCAGGTCGGCATGATTGATCGGAGCGTAGACTTCTGTAGTTGAGCTTGATTTCCTGTCTATCTTTGCCAGATAAGAGGGGTATCTGCGCCATTTAAACAAATAGTTAAATAGCAGTGCGGCGATGAATATTGTTACCGTATTCACCAGCACTGGCGTAATGATGTATTCGAATCCCAGGGCATGAATTTGTGTGCCGCCGATAACGGCGGCAAGCGCCGTAGCGCCACCCGGAGGATGAATGCAACGGGTGTAGTACATTGCTCCGATCGCCAGTCCCACGCTCACGGCGGCGGCGATACCGACTAGGGGAATAAACTGTGCGCAGATCACACCGACTGCAGCTGAGATCAAATGACCGCCGAACAGGTTCCAGGGTTGCGCAAGGGGACTGTGAGGAACGGCAAATAGTAAAACTGCAGATGCTCCCATCGAAGGAATGATATAGATCGCCGCTTCGACGCCGACGAACCAGTTGCTGACCGTAAAAACCAGGAAAATTCCGATACAGCCCCCGATTGCAGATATAATTCTCTCGTGGTGGGTATTGGGAGCCAGGTCTATGCCCAGATATTGCTGTAATGTGGTTTTATTCATCATGGTTTCCGGGCTAAAGCCTCGTAGAATTGGCACTTACGTCGATATCCGGCGCGAGCGCGGCATGCTGCTGGCCAGATGCGTTCAGGCGGGTATCCTGCATGCATCCAGCACGTCGATCGCAAATTGCTCCCAACCTTGCGCGCTAAACGCAATCGGGCGTACCGTTTTTACTCGATCGATGGCATCTTCGCTACTTATTCCCTGTTGCCGCCGCAAAAAATAGGCCATGAAAAGTCCGGTACGATCCTTGCCTTGACGGCAATGAACCAGCACGGAATTACCTGATTCTATTTCATTTAATGCATATTCATAGGCCAGTGGCAGGCGCGCCAGACACAATTCGAGATCGCCGTCCCTCGGCGGGGCGTTAGCGGCCAGGGGAATGCAACGATGGGACATACCTGCGGCTGCAAAATCGTCCGCATAAACAGAATCGGCACTATTAACGGATAGAACTGCGCCAACACCCGCGCTTTTCAGTTCGCGTGCGTCCCAGGGTTCGTGATTCGGGCCCGACCTGCCGCACAGCTGGTCCTGAATTAACCAGAAAATATGTTTCATTTCAATTCGATTTCGACGAACACAAACTCGTAATCATTGTGATTGATAACATTATGCTCCACCCCTTTGGGGCGGGCATACGATACCCCGGATACCAGTTCGGCAATGCTTTCCCCCGAGTCTGTCTGTATCAGCAACTTTCCCGTCGTTTGTGGCACGACTACGTAATCATATACATGGCGATGCCAGGTCGTTTCCGCGCCCGGCGCGAATTTCCATTCGGTAACAATCACGCGGTCATTTTCCAGTTGAACGGTGGGTTTTGCTGGTTTTCTTGCGACAGTCATCGGGGTGCCCGTCTCTAGTTGAAGGAGGCGAGGGCATCGCCAAACTGGCTTTCCTGCGGAACGATGCCGAGCCCCGGTCCGGTCGGCAACTGGAAATGGCCGCCATCAACGTTGATGCCGTTGACCGGATCATAGTTTTCCTCGATGTAACTGCCGGAGGTCCACACTGCTTCGAGCAGGCGCGGTTCAACGGTTGCGGCTATATGCAACACCGCGGCGGCAACGATATCGCCGCCCCAGGTATCCTCGCAGGTATGCGGCATCGAGCGCGCGGCGCAGATGTCGCGCACAGTGGCCATCGCGTTGAGGCCGCCCAGTCGAGTCATTTTGAGCCCGAAACCATCGCAGATGCCCATCGAAATGATGCGTAACAGGTCATTCAGGCTCTCGGTGCTCTCGTCGATAATAATGGGATGGGGAATTTGCCCACGGATTGCGGCGATTTCATCGATCGTGTTGCAGGGCTGTTCGAAGCTGAACGGGATATCCCTGCAGGCCAGGCTCAGTCGCATCGCCTGGCTTGCCGTCATGCCCCGATTGGTGTCCACCACTATTTGCGCCCTGCTGCCGACGCTTTCCCACACCTTGTGCACGACGGCGATATCGATGGCGACATCCCGTCCCCCGGCCTTGATCTGAATCCTGCGGTAACCTTCGTCAACCTTGTCCATCGACAGCCGGGCGATGTCATCGGGTTCGCCGATGCCGGTGGCGTAGTAGGCCGGTAGCCGCTCGGTTTCGGCACCGCCAAGCAGATCACAGACCCGCAGGCCATGGTGCTTGCCCATCATGTCCATCAACGCAATATCGATGGCCGCCTTGGCATAGTTATGCCCCATCAGCAATCCGTCCATTTGCCGGCGCAGCAACAGGGGTGTCAGCGCGGACTGGCCAATCAGGGCCGGTGCCATCTCGCTTATCGCTGCCCTCGCTCCCAGCGCGTGCTGAGGCTGGTAAATGGGTCCTATCGGCGCCACTTCTCCCCAGCCGACGAGTCCGGTATCCGATACCATTTTGACGATTGTGGTGTCGATAGAGTGCAGCGTGATTCTCGACATGGTGTAAGGCCCACCAACAATAGGGAGGTGCTTCTGGTAGACATGGATTTCACTGATACGCATAGTAATAATTCCTGATCATAGGGTTCTCTGGTTACGCTTGCCGGCTTCGTTCCAGGCGCCTGCCTCAGTATCAACCAGTGCGGATAGTGAGTAGCTCGATTGTTCGCCAGTGCTTGCCGGAATCACTCCTATCGAATGACGCTAACCGATGAAATCTCGGAATAACCATTGAGGTTACAGACCCCCGTGACATAAACACGTACCTGGACTCCCGATTTTATGCCCTCGAAAAGAACCTCGAACATTTTCTCCGAGCCGCTTGAACTGTAATCCCGATAGAACCAGATTTTATCTCTGCAGCCGCTCGGATTTTCCTCGACCGGGAGTCTGACCTCGAAGTAGCGACGTCCGGTAGGCACCAGTTCGGCGACACTGACATAATCCGTCCATCCCGCGCTGGCCTGGGCAAAATGCGAAAAGAGCAGGGCATGGATTGCAATTATTATTGCCGCCTGTGTTTTCAAAATATACTCCGTATCTCTAAAATCGGCTTGCCTGAAGCTCACGCGGTGACTCGAAGTCGGCCTGGTCAGAATGCATGGTTTTGCTATGCATCGTCCGGGACATACTGTTTCCACAATAGCTCAAACTGTTCGCGGGTAATTGCTTCGCCGGAAAATTCCGTTCGCGCAATCAAATCTTCTAACGCGGGTACCTTGCCAACGCTGAGCATGGTGGTGTCGGATGCCATTAACTCTGCTGCATAACTTACCTGGCCACCATGGAAAAACTCAAGTTTTCTTTTTTCGAAACCATCAGCACCGATTTCAGATACCAGGCGATAGGGTTCACCTTTTGCATCGTGATGCCATGTTATGTCGATGTATCTCAAATTCCCCACCCGTTCAAAAGCAGTAATAATTAATACAAGTCCTGCCGCTTGTAAATAATTATTATGTGTACTTTACCCGCACTATTGGTTCCGCTAACCATGGTATAGCGTTATAGACAACGGTCATACATTGCCAGCAATCTTTCCCAATGTCGTTCAGCTGACGGTTTATGGTATTTGCCCTGCCTTAATGGAAAAACGAAGCCATGTTCCGTGCCGGGATATATCTCGATACGATAGTTGATTCCGGTGCCAGCCAGGTGATGCTCCAGATCATCGATCATCTGTTGGGGTGCGTGTTCATCGCTTGCGGCACAGCCAAAATACATTTCGCCCCTGATTTTTTCGGCGTCAAGATGTGGCGAGTCTGCGGCATCGACGCACAGGCGCACACCATGTATCGATGCGGCGGCCGCGATTCGGACCGGGAATGCAGCCGCGGCAGCAAACGCGAACGGGCCGCTCATGCAATAACCGACGCAGCCGATCTTGCCTGTGCCAGCGGCTTCCTCCGTTGCCGCAAAATCCAGCATAGCCTGTACGTCTTCACAAACCATGGCATTGGTCAGTGAATGCATGTGTTCGAACATCTCCTCGCGACTGGACGACGCCATGTCGAATTCGCGCAGGCGCCGATAGTAAAGGTTGGGCAACATCACATAGTATCCGGCCGAACCGAGCCGACGCGCCATATCGTGCAACTCCTCGCGCTTGCCCGGCGCATCCATGAGGAACAGCACCAGCGGATGTGGACTATCCTCTTCGGGATGGGTGATAAAGGTATTCATCGCGCCGTCCCTGGTCTGAATGTCTATGTCCCGATCGATCATAGCTAGCTATTCCTCTTCATTTCTAGTCACAGTGCAGTATTGACTGCAAACCTGAATTTTTACATCTACCGGCATTTATTATGTTGGCTAAGCTTTAACGCGCGCAATCCCGATACTGTCTATATGAGTACCAGTTTCTAGTCGTTGGCGGCGACGCGTTTGGCTACCCATTTGGCGAAATGATGCGAAGGCTTGTCCATGATCGGGGTGAATACCCCGCCTTTGAAGGCGCTTGACTGGCGTCCTCTTTGCATGCCTTCGACCACGCCTATGTCTTCATTGAACACCTTCGCCCAGATATCGAGTCGGTGCGCGCGTGCGGCTTCGAAGTCGGGGCTGTCCGCGGCATCGCCGAGATAGTAAATCTGTAAATGATCGAGCGAGCGTTCGGCAGACAGCGGCTGCACGATGCGGGTCCAGTAGTGGTCGGCCTGCAGCCCGAGAAATACATTGGGGTAAAGGCTGGGGTACTCGGCGATCTTGCCCTGCCATCCCGCAAACAGCGGGAAGGCGGCGAGATTGGTTTGCTCGTGGTCATAGCGGTAACTACCCTGACCGGCATACAGATCGTCGCCATAGAAATGATAGTGATCCTCGAGTTTCGACACCGCGTTCAAATCCGGATGCACCGTGGGCAGGTGATAACTTTCGAGGTTGTTTTCCACGCACAGTTTCCAGTTACCGGCAAAATCGATGGTGTAGGTGCCATGTGTCGCGGCCGGTTTGAGTGCCGTGAACTGTTCCCGGGATACCAGCTTGTCGATGCGTTGCTGTAACGGGGCGATGAAAGTTTCGAAGTCGGGAGCGTCTGCCGAGAGATTGACGAACACCAGGTCCATCCAGACGGCAGAGCGAGCTTCGCGCAGGCCGAACTCGTTTTTGTCGAGACCATCGATAACATGGATGCCGCTACCGCCCACATTCGGCGTGGCGAGTAACTTGCCATCGAGATCGTAGGCCCAGGCATGGTAGGGACATTGAATGATCTTGTCGACCTGGCAGGCCTCCCATACCAGTTCATTACCACGATGACTGCAGACGTTATGAAAGACTTTGATGTCACCTTGCCGGTTGCGTAACATGACCAGCGGCTGACCGAGAAATCCGACCGGTTGCAGGTCTCCCGCGCGCGGAACGCTGCAGCCATTACCGATACAGGTCCAGGTTCTGGCGAACAGTGTTTCCTGTTCCAGGGTAAAGAATTCTGCGCTGGTATAGGCGTAGTTGGGCAGTCCGCTTGCCATCCCGGTGTCCCGTGTTACCGCTTCAAAATCAGATTCTGATAGTTGCATACTGACCAGCTACTTTACCGCTACAGGAGTTTGCTTGCTCGTGCCGACAGTCTCCCAGCATCTACGGTAATAATCAATTAGGTTGCACCGGAAAACGCTATTCCTGCTTGTCATCCGTAACCCTGCGAGGTCAGACTCAGGAATCAAACTGCGTGATCAGCATTCAGGCAAAAAGACTGGTTGCCAGCGACAGGGTGTCTGTACCCTGGAAATAATTCCATTTGTTCTACATGGGTTCAACAAGATAGACTTGCGCGTTGAATTTTGGCAATAACCCGGCTTACTCGAGTTCCCGACTTTTTATGAGCAAAAAGATATTCAGCTTTTCAGATGCGCGTAAGTACGCCAGGCGTCGCATGCCGCGCATGACCTTCGATTACATTGACGGCAGTGCCGGTGACGAGAGGGCCTGTGCGCTCAACGTCGAAATGATCGAAGCCCTGCGCATCCTGCCGCGAGTGCTGGTCAATGTCGAAAATCGCAGCCTGCAGAAAGGCCTGTTCGGCGAAACCTGGAAATTGCCGTTTGGCATCGCGCCGATGGGGATGTGTGATCTGACCTGGCCCGGTGCCGATGCCATGCTGGCCCGGGCGGCCCGGCAGTACGGCATGCCAATCGTGTTATCAACCATGGCCTCGAGCAGCATCGAGCAGACAGCCGAGCGTGCCGGTGATAATGCCTGGTTCCAGCTATACGTCGGTCAGTCGGAAGAGGTCGCTTTTCACCTCGTAGAACGCGCCGAGACGGCGGGTTTCCGTAACCTGATTCTAACCGTGGATGTGCCCGAAATCGGCTCACGTCCACGCGAAAAACGTAATGGTTTCCAGTCGCCGGTTCGAATCGGCCCGAAACAGTTTTTCGATTTTGCCTTCCATCCACAGTGGTCCCTGCGAACTTTGCAGGCAGGGGTGCCAAAATTGGCCAACGTCAATGTCGCCGGCGGCAAGGAGTTCAAGCGTAACGAGGCCAGGGGTAAGGTCGACTGGGCGTTTCTCGACCGCCTGCGCGCACGCTGGCCGGGCAAGTTGATTGTCAAGGGCGTGCTCGGCTGCGAAGACTCGGTGCGCATTCGCGATGCAGGGGTCGACGCGGTATATGTGTCCAATCACGGTGGACGACAGCTGGACAGCGCGCCCGCCGCGATCCAGATGCTGCCGCAAATCAGGGCGGCGGTCGGCAAGGACTACCCGTTGTTGTTCGACAGCGGCGTGCGTAACGGCGAGGCGGTGATCAAGGCGCTCGCCCTGGGCGCCGATTTCGTGTTTATCGGGCGGCCATTCCTGTACGCGATGGGTGCTGAAGGCTATACCGGGTTGCAGGCGATGGTCGAACTGATCAGAAGCCAGGTCGATATCAGCCTGGCCCAAATCGGTTGCACCGACATTAACGATGTCGATGCCAGTTACATCATGAGCGCGGAGAGCAGATGAAAATTCGCGGTGGCCAGATGCTGGCGAGAGCGCTGCAGGAGAAGGGTGTAGACCAGGTGTTTACCCTGAGTGGCGGGTTTTGTAATCCGGCTCTGGAAGGTTTCATGGAATGCGGTATTCCGGTGATCAATGCGCCTCACGAGCAGGTCGCCGGGCATCTTGCGGATGGGCATACGCGTATCACCCGCAAACCTGCGGTTTGCCTGGTTGGCCCGGAGGGTTTTGCCACCGCGGTGCCGGCGATGATGGAAGCCTGGGGCGAACGTTCGCCGGTTATTTTCGTGACCGGGTCGAGCACGCTGAAGCGCCAGGGCAGCGGTGGTTTCAAGGAGATTGACGATGTCGCCATAGCGGCACCGTTAACCAAGTACAGTGTTTCGATTACCGACGGCGAACGCATCTCCGAGATTGTCGATCGTGCGTGGAAGATCGCCTTGAGCGGTTACCCGGGGGCGGTACACATCAGCATGCCGGTCGATATCATGTTCAGCTCCTTCGCAGAAGACGCGATGCGCGACGAACGTCCTTTTGACCGCAGCACCCAGATGCCGGCACGCGCATGGCCCTGTCCGGATGATCTCGAGCGGACACTGGCAACGATCCGCCAGGCGCACAAGCCGATCATCATCGGTGGTCACGGCGTCTGGTGGTCGGGTGCCGAGGCTGGTCTCGAAGCCTGTGCCCGTAAGCTCAATATCCCCGTGTTCAATGTCCCTTATCATCAGAAATTATTGTCCGCAGCGAGCGATGTCTACATGGGGCTGGCCGATGTGCATCAATACCACCCCTCAAAGCAGGCAATCGAAGAGTCCGACGTCGTCATCATGGTCGGTACGCGTCTCGATAATCAAATGAATTTCGGCAATCCGCCGCTGTTTCCGGCGAGCACCCACCTGATCTGTGTGAATGGTTCGCACGAGGAAATCGACATGAATCGCGCTGCGGACCAGGCCTTGCTGAGCGACCCCGGAGCATTTTTCAACGCGCTCGGTGAGCTCGAACCACTGGCAGAAGACTGGATCGAAACCAACCGCGCCTGGCGGGGGCAGTGGGTCGAAACCATGATCGCCGATATTCCCCGGCTCGAAGACGAGCGGATTCATCCGTTGCAACTTGCCATCGATGTGCAGGCGGCGATGAATGATGGCGACTGGCTGGTCATCGACGGCGGTAACACCCATTTCTGGTCGGAAATCTCGGTTAACATTGCCGCTTGGCGCGGTCTTGAGCTCGGCAATATTCTGCATCCGGGCACCTTCAGTATGCTCGGGGTCGGGGTACCGTTCGCGAGCGTGGCAAAGCTGAACAGCCCGGACAAAAACGTCGTCGTGATCAGCGGGGATGGTGCTTTTCTGTCTGGCGGTTCGAGCATCGAAGCCGCGTTCCAGGAAAAGCTGCCGATCGTTGTAGTCATCGATAACAACGGCGGTCTCGATTGCATATCCCAACAGCAGGAAAGACTGTTTTCCAACCAGCAGCATTTCGCGACCGATTTTCGCGATATTCCTTTTCATTCGATGTTTGAAGGGCTGGGTGGTTACGGCGAGCTGGTCGAGCGTCGCAAGGATATAATTCCCGCGGTCAAACGCGCACTCGCCAGCGGCAAGACCGCCTGCGTGAACGTCAAGACAATGGGTCATATCAGCCCGATCGTGCTCGCCACGACGAGCAAGCGCGACAAGGCATCAATCGAGTAATCATGGCGACGGTATCCTCACATATTCTTGATTCTGTCAGCGGCAAGTCGGCGGCAGGACTGCGTAGCCAGCTGTTTCAGCTTGCCGGCGTATCGGAGCGGCAGATAGTTTTCGATATCGAGGCGGATGCCGAGGGCCGCATTGCGCAGACGGTTGAAATCAATGATGCGAATCGCGGCTGCGAATTTGAGCTGGTGTTTCACGGACGCGAGTATTTTGCGAGCCAGTCGCTTGCTGTTGACTCGATGGTCAGTTGCGTCGTAATCCGTTTTGTCATGGACGATGAGCACAAGCGCTATCATCTACCCGTGATGCTTTCCCCGCACTCTTACTCGACCTGGTGGTCCAGCTAAGGATATGCATGTGAGCAAACTGCAGGTTTCGCGGCGCCAACGCGCCACGCCATACACGCCACGTGTCGAGGCCCTCGGCGTTTCCGGCTACTCGGTAGTTAACCATACGATTTTACCCAAGGGATTCACGCGCACGGTCGCAGAGGACTACTGGCACCTGAAGTCCCATGTGCAACTCTGGGACGTGGGTTGCCAGCGCCAGGTACAGTTACAGGGACCCGACGCCGGGTTGTTGGCCCAGTTGTTGACGCCCCGCGATTTACGCAATGCGCGCATTGGGCAATGCCTTTACGCACCGATGATCGACGAAACGGGCGGTATGTTGAATGATCCGATCATACTCAAGCTCGCGCATGATCATTTCTGGTTTTCCATCGCCGATGCCGACATGCTGCTGTGGGCCAGGGCATTCGCGCTGGGCAGGGGACTTGATGTGCAGGTCGATGAACCTGATGTCTGGCCGCTTGCGGTGCAGGGACCGATGTCCGATGACCTGGTCGCACGAGTATTTGGCGACAAGGTGCGCAATATCGGTTTCTTCAAGTTCGAAAAATGTGACTTCCAGGGGCATGATCTGGTCGTGGCAAGATCCGGTTTCAGCAAGCAGGGTGGGTTCGAAATCTACGTCGATGAATTTTCACTCGGCACCTACGTCTGGGATGCGCTCTGGGATGCCGGTGCGGATCTGGATATTTCTCCGGGATACCCCAACCTGATCGAGCGTATCGAGGGTGGTCTATTGTCTTACGGAAACGAGATGACGCGCGACAACAATCCGCTCGAATGTGGGCTCGAAAAATACTGTCAGCTGGGTGACGATCTCGACTACATTGGCAAACCCGCGCTAGAGCGGATTGCCGAACAGGGGCACAGACGTGAAATTCGTGGCCTCATTTTCGGTGGAGAACCCTGCCAGGCTCCGCAGTTTCCATGGCCGGTGACCGTCGACAACCACCATGTCGGGTACGTCACCTCTGCCATCTGGTCGCCTCGATTTGAGCAAAACGTATCACTTGCGATGATCGAGCGGGATTTCTGGCAGCCGGGCACTGAGTTAGCAGTAAAATCAGGCGATGATCTGGACCACCGTGGCGTTGTGACGTCTCTGCCGATGGAGTAGTAAGCGTGACCGAAATCAAATCGATGAAACTGTATACGAACGTCGAGCGCATTTATCGCGAACTGGGCGAACTGGGCAAGACGGCCGATGATCCTTTGAGCGTCGACGAGTTGTGTGCCTTCGACCAGTTACATTATCACGGTACCCAGGCGCTCGATGTGGCGATGGCAGTTATCGGCATTGACGCGCAACCGCGTTGGCTCGAAATCGGCTCGGGGCTCGGCGGGCCGGCACGTTACCTGGCTGCCTATGGCGATGTCCATGTCACTGCGCTCGAACTACAGGCAGATCAACACGAGGTCGCTCAGAGCCTGACCGCGAGATGCGGGCTCGACGCGCGGATCGACCATGTCCGTGGCGACTTTCTCGAGTTTGACAGGGCGCCGTGCAGTTTCGATGCAATCGTCAGCTGGCTCGCGCTCTATCATATTCCCGAGCGCCCGCGTCTGCTCGAAAATTGTCATCGTTTGCTCGCCCAGGGCGGCTGCTTTTACACAGAGGACCTGACTGCGCGCGGCGACATGGAAGATGCGCAATTGAAGTTGCTGGAGCGCGATCTTTACGCGATCACCCTGCGCCGCATCGACCAGTACCGACAGGATCTGGAAAACGCCGGTTTTGTAGTCGAGCTGTGCAAAAGCATGAGTCCGGAATGGGCCGAGTTTGTGCGGGTTCGACTTGCCGCCTATCGGGCCGATCGCGGGCGCCACCTGCGCGTGCACGGTGAGGCCGCGGTCACCGCGCTGACTGATTTTTACTCCGCGGTTAACCGGCATTTCCAGTCTGGTAAGCTGGGCGGATTGCGTCTGTGTGCGCGTAAACCGGGGGTGGCGGTGTGAGTGACTGGAAAAACGCGTATCGATCTTTTTATTACGAAACCGCTGAACCGCCCGGGGATATCGAACTCGATCCGGAGCGGACCGCGCTGCTGGTCATCGATATTCAAAATACCTATATGGAAGTCGATTCCGATCCAGTCGAAGCCGAGCGCTGGGCGCCGTTTCGTGAGCGCATGAATTCGACGGTAATTCCCAACACCGGGAAAATGATCAGCCTGTGTCGCGAGCAGGGTATCGAGGTGATATTTGCACGCATCGCCTGTTTGAAAACCGATGGACGCGATCGCTCGCTGAGCCAGAAGAAACCTGGATTCAATTACCTGCTGTTGCCGAAAGATCGCGAGGATAGCCAGCTCGTCGCCGAACTCAGCCCGCAGGACGATGACATCGTCGTGATCAAGACCACCGATAGTGTATTGACGGGCAGCAACCTGCGCCTGGTGCTGCGTAACATGGAAATCAGCGATGTTATCGTCGTCGGCATCTTTACCGATCAGTGCATCAGTTCAACGGTGCGCAGTCTGGCGGACGAAAGTTTCGGCGTGGTCGTGGTCGAAGACTGCTGTGCCGCGGCGACCGACGAGTTGCACCTGAACGAATTGAAATCGATCAACATGATCTATTGCCACGTCGTGCAGTCCGAAGATATCCCTGACTTTGTGAAATGATCTAAGCAGCCATGTCGCAGCAGACACCCATCGATAGCGTTAATCCCGCCGTACTAGGCAACTACTACGAGGGACCAGGCGCTGACCCGGTGGGCGATGAGATCTGGTGTTACAGCGATCAACCCTGTTACTCACCCGGGGAGACCATCAGCTTCCACGTCTCCACCACCGCAAAGACTTACACGCTGGAAATTGCCCGCGACGCACTCGGACTGGAAGTGTTGTTCACGCGCGACAAGCTGCCCGGTTGCCGGCACCAGACCCCCGTCGATGCATCGGTGACTGGTTGCGGTTGGCCCACGGGTTTCGAATTTAAAATTCCCACGCACTGGCGTTCGGGCGCTTACCGGGTGACCAGTCGAATCGAAACCGGCAACGGGGACAGCCTCGAACAGCACCACATGTTCATGTTGCGTGCGCATGCAGCGCGGCGGCGGGAGCGTTTACTGCTGGTTTCATCTACCGGCACCTGGTGTGCCTACAACAACTGGGGTGGTTCGAATCATTACGAGGGCATTACCGGCCCGCAACGTAAGGACTTCTCACCGATACTCTCGCTCGAGCGCCCTTTACCGCGCGGATTCGTCGTGCTGCCGGAGGATGCGCCACGTGCGGCGCTTGCTGCCAGCCCCGCCTATGACGAACCGGTTTCCTATCCACACATGGAATGGGCTTATGCGAACGGTTACTCGAAGAAATACGCTTCCGCCGGTTGGGCCTCCTACGAAAGGCATTTCATGAACTGGGCTACCGGCGAAGGATTCGAAGTCGATATTGTTTCGCAATACGATCTTCAGTTTCGACCCGGGGTGCTCGAGGATTATCCCTGCGTGGTGTTTATTGGTCATGACGAGTACTGGTCCTGGGAAATGCGCGATACGGTCGATGCCTATGTCGAGGCGGGTGGCAGGGTGGCGCGTTTTGCCGGCAACTTCATGTGGCAAACCCGGCTCGAGGCCAATGGGCGCCGCCAGGTTTGTTACAAGTCCCGCGCCAAAGCCGAGGATCCACAACGCGATACCGACAGGATTACTAGCAGCTGGGAACTCCCCCGGATTGAGCGCCCGGGTGCCTTGACCTTCGGCCTGAACGCCATTCGCGGTGTCTACGCGGGTTGGGGCGGTTGCGTGGCCTTCGGCGCGGGTGGTTTCCCGATTTATCGTCCCGGGCACTGGGCCTTCGCGGGTACTGGTCTCGGTTACGGCGATGTGCTGGGTGCGCAAAGCCGTATATTTGCCTACGAGGTCGACGGTCTCGACTATGTTGTCCGCGATGGCCTGCCATACCCGTCCGGGGCGGAGCAGGTGCCCGATGGGCTTGAAATTCTGGCGCTGGGGCTCGCCTCCAACGTCGAAATTGCCCGCGCGGTGGATAATAGCGCCCTGTTTCTCGGCACCGATGATTGCGAGCTACACGCGGAAATACTCTATGGTGAAATCACGCCTGAAACCATCGCACTGGCCGGTCGCGGCTCAGGTATGATCGCATCGTTTCAGCGGGGTAGGGGCGAAGTCTTCCATGCTGGCAGCGTCGAATGGGTTGCTGGACTGCTACGCCGTGATCCCCAGGTGCAACAGGTGACGCGCAATGTTTTGTCGCGTTTCCTGCAGCCTGAAAATTAACCCGCACGTAATTCGAAATTTTGCGCGTTTGTCTTTATGATGGATTTTTGCGCGGGATCCGAGATGCCGTCGGGTAATCGATTAGCGACGATGAATGGCCTGCGATCGAAGTTAACTTAATACAGGGCAGAAAAATAAATGACGATTAGCGTATCAAGGCTGCAAGCGGCTGACCGGGCAGACTGGGAGGTTCTTTATCACGGCTACGCCGAGTTTTACCAGGTACCGATGAACGATCAAATCCTGAACACGGTATGGGGCTGGATTCACGATGACGACAATCCGTTCTTCGGGCTCATTGCGAAGGATGCAAACGGGAAAGCGCTGGGCCTGATGCATTGCCGACAAATGGCCTCGCCATTGCGCGGTGCGCTAGTCGGGTTTCTGGATGACTTGTTTGTTAGTCCGGATGCGCGCGGGCAGGGCGTGGTGGAGGAACTGTACGCGGCACTCAACGAGCTGGGCAAGCAGCAGGGTTGGCCGTTCATCCGCTGGATCACGGCGGAAAACAATTACCGGGGGCGTGCCGTTTACGACAAGCTATCCGAAAAAACACACTGGGTGACTTACCAGATGGCGATGAAATAGGCGTTTGGGGTCAGAGTCGAATTTGAAAACCTTGATGTCACAGCAGCAGGCTTTATGGGAAACGCAGCGACTTTATGTCGCCGATCGCTCAAGCTTCTACCAGGCGCTTTGGCAAGGTCGGAAGCCACCGCTAAATTTGCGGGATCTGCCGGAATTGCCGCTGTCGTCGAAGACGGAACTGAGGCTGTCACAGGCGCAAACTCCGCCTTTTGGTGATTATCTTGCTGCTAACCGCGCCACAGTGACCCGGTTACACCGTACCTCGGGTACCACCGGCCAGGCGATGAACCTGGCGCTGTCTGCGCGAGATTGTGAGATAACCCAGACGGTCGGCGGTCGCGCCCAGCGCCTGGCGGGTCTTACCGCGGATCATTCGGTGGTGCATTGCCTCAACTACCAGATGTGGATGGGTGGGGTAACCGATCACCTGACGCTGGAACAAACCGGCGCCATGGTTGTCCCGTTTGGCGTGGGCAGCACCGAACTACTGATCCGTACGATTCTGGAGACCGGTATCAACGCGATTTCCTGCACGCCGTCTTATCCCGCGGTGCTGGAGAGAGTGTTGGAAGAGCATTTTCCGGATCTAAGCCCGCCAGATCTTGGCCTCAAACTGGGCTTGTTTGGCGGTGAAGCCGGCCTCGACGATCCTGCTTTTCGCCGACGCATTCATGATACCTGGGGCATGGAGCCACGCAATGCAAATTACGGGGTATCGGATGTGATGTCGAATTTCGCCGCGCAATGTGAGCATGACACACGACTCCATTTCCTGGCAGACGATGTTCTCTTTGCGGAAATCATTGATGCCGAGACCGGGGCCTCGCTGACGCTGGAGTCGGGTGTCGAAGGTGAACTGGTGTTAACCCATTTACTGCGGGATTGCCAGCCGCTGGTACGTTTTCGCACCGGTGACATAATTGCCGTAGACGAGACCACGGCATGCCGCTGTGGCCATCATGGCATGCGCTTCCGGGTTGTCGGTCGCAGCGACGATATGGTGGTTGTTCGTGGTCTGAATATTTTTCCGTCGATGGTGGCCGCGGTGATCAATGGGTTTACCGAGCTGTCGGGGAACTATCGAATCGTGCTGGATAAAAAACCACCCTATGATATGTTGCCGATCACGGCGGAACTCGCGACGGTCGATCAGCCTGCGGACGATCTGGTGGGAAACATCCAGGATGCGCTCAAGAAAGCGCTGGGCGCATCCTGCCAGCTCACGCTGCTGCCCGCCAACAGCTTCGCATTGACCGAGGGTAAAACCAGGCGAGTAGAGAGGACATACGAATGAAAGAATTTGAGTATGAGACTGTAGTAAGCAGCCTGGGAGATAACGGGGTACGTACCATTTTGCTGAACCGCCCGGAGCAACTCAACGCAATGAACCGGACCCTGATCAACGAAGTCGCAAGCGCATTCGATGATGCCAACGCGGATCAAAAAACACGGGCTATCGTCTTTACCGGGGCGGGCCGGGCATTCTGCGCGGGGGATGATCGTCATGAACATCAACATCCACAAAACGAAAACGAGGCGCGCGAATTTGTCGAACTGATCCAGGCTGCCACCCGCGCGATAATCTTCGGCAGCAAGCCGGTGGTCGGAGCGATCAATGGCTGGGCCGTGGGTGGTGGTTTTGAATGGGCGATGAATTGCGATTTCCCGATCTGGGCCGAGAGTTCCCGGGGTTTTTTCCCCGAAGTATCGTTAAACCTGTTCGTCACCGGCGGGGTTACCTCGTTACTGCCGGCACTGGTCGGGCTAAACAAGGCTCGCGAAATGCTTTTTCTCGGTGAACGATACGGCGCTGACGCGCTGCTGGAAATGGGAGTGGCATGGCGAGTCGTCTCCGACGATCAATTGATACAAAGCGCGCTCGAAGTCGCAACGAACCTGGCTAATCTACCCCCGCTATCGGTGCGGGCGATGAAATCAGTGCTTAACCGCACCGCGGCCTGTGATCTTGGACAGGCACTGCAACTGGAAACAGAGGCCACGGTCGCCGGGTTTATGGATCCGGAAACTACCGCTCGACTCAAGGATTTTTAATAAAGCCAGGGCAGCTTTTTGCTGAGATCGCCGCTATTCTCGCCGCCCTGTCTGGTGCGCAGTAGCTGGGACCTTATTAAAAATCTCAGGGCGTATAACTGCAGAAAAATTTCTTCACGTAGCTGTCGTTTTGCCACTGGTAGCCCATGCCCACGGGGACCATGAAGCTGTCCCCGGCCTGGAAGTCAAACACGATCCCATCGGCATTGGTAATCGAGCCGCTGCCTTCGAGGATATGCATCAACTCCGATCTTTCGATCCTGCCGGCGACGCGCTTCATCGGACTGCAGTCCCAGACACCCGCCTGGAATTTTCCACTGGGATCCTGGTAAAGATTCAGCAGGCCCATGGTGGGGACCCCGCTTTCGTACATGGCCGGATCATGCCCGGTCATCGCGGGCAGGGCCGCGTCGGGATTTGCGCGAATCGCTGTTAACGCGGCATCTGCCGTCAATGGTGTATCCGGATTGTTGTGGATGGCCCAGAACTTGCGCGCGTACTCGTCCTGTCTCCAGATGCAGGGCGTGTTTTTGGGGACGATGAAACAGTCGCCGGTACGAAAACGTTCGGTCTGCCCCGATTCGTGTTCAATGATGATCGAGCCTTCGAGCACGACCATGAACTCATCGACTGCGTAAGGGCCCGGTATCATTTCATGCGGTGTGCAATCCCATACGCCGGCAGTGAATACACCGTTGTCGTTATCAAGATAAGTATGTGCTGTCTGGATAGGGGCCCCGCTATGCAGGAGTTCCGCGGGGATGTCATCCCAGCGTTGTAAACCCGTTTCCGGGTCACCGTTACGATCGAACCTGATAACGTTTAGATCAGCCATTTCTATCCTCCGCAAAGATATGGCAGCGAATATACCATACCTATTCCCCAGATCTGCCCGGATTCCGTATCACTGCAGTCCCGGGTAATTATTACTGGTGTTATAAGTTAAAGGATTCCCGTTTTCGCGGGAATAACAGGTAAGGGGGCAACACTAGTTCGGCATCGTTTGATGCCTGCGCTGCAACCACTCATAATGCCCGCATTTGTCGATCTGAAACTTACGCGGCTAGCACGCTCCGGGGGATAAATGAAGGTTGTCAGTTACAACATCCAGTTTGGTCGAGGCCTGGACGGGTTTATCGATCTGGTGCGCAGTTGCCGGGCGATTCGTGGTGCCGATATTATCTGTCTGCAGGAAGTCGACCAGGGATGGAAGCGCAGTGGTGAAAAAGATCAGGCCCAGGAGATCGCGGGTCTGTTGCCGACTTATTACTATGTCTATGGCTCGAGTTTTGATGTCGATGCCAGCAGTCACTCGGCACATGGCGCTGTTATCAACCGCCGGCGTCGTCATGGCAACATGATTTTGTCACGCTGGCCGATTCTGAGCAGTCGCTGTATCAATCTGCCCAAGCAACATTATGAGAACCGCTTCAATATGCAGATGACCTGTGTCGAAGCTGTGATCGATACCGGCGCTATCGTGACCCGAATCTACAGCTACCACGCCGGCTATCTCGATTCGGTCGAGCGCCTCGCCCAGGTGACTGATTTTGCGGGTATATTTGAACGCTCACCGGCGGAACAAGGCGCCTGGTCCGGTAAACCCGATATCGATGGCGACGACTGGAGCAACCAGCGCAATACACCGCAAATGCCGCTATCGGCGATTGTTTGCGGCGATTTCAATGCGGCTCCCGCTACCGAGGAGTACCGATTGTTACTCGAGGCAACGGGACTGAGCGATTGCTGGGGGCTGGTTGATCCGCTGAATCAGGAAACGTCTACCTTGAGAAAAGGTACCAGTAACGATATCCAGGTATCCGGCAAGATCGATCATATTTTTATCAGCCCGGATTTATGCGATCGCATTGAACGGGTTGCGATCGATGACGATGCGGATGGATCTGATCATAAACCGATCCAGGCCTTCTTCAACCTAGCGTGACAGGACCTTTTTCACCTGGCTGCTACTGATGACGTGATCGTTCTTCACGTATTCCTCGTGGTTTTCCTCGACGCGCGAAAGATCATAAACGTAGTTCACCATGGTGCCGAATGAGCGCTCCATACCTTTCTCCGCAGGATTACCGAGGACGTTGATGCGCTCAAGAATGGCGCCGTTTTTGAGGTGAAACCTGGCCACTGGATCGAGGGGCTTGCCGCGGCTGTTCTTTTGCTTGAGAAAATAATTCGCGGCGAGTTTTTCTACTTCGTCGCACATGGCTTCATCGGCGTCTGCGCTAAATTCCGCAAGCAGCGTTGCGATCTCTTCCTGTTCCTCAACCTGTGACTCCAGCCAGCTTCGAAACCCCGGGGCCGGAGAAATGGTCGCAAAGGTTTTCAACTGCGGAAACCGCTGCTTCAGGCTGGTGGCGACCTGCTTGATCAGGAAATTGCCGAATGAAACCCCGGCCAGGCCAGCATGACAATTTGAAATCGAGTAAAAAATAGCGCAGGAAGGATTTTCCGGGGTGTAACTTTCGGTCTCACGATGCAGGATTTCGCCAATGTTTTGCGGGACCTGGTCAGTTAACGCGACCTCGACAAAAACCAGCGGTTCATCCTCCATCGATGGATGGAAAAAGCCGTAGCAATAGCGATCTGAAGGTTGCAGTCGCCTGCGCAGCTCCGACCAGCTTGCGATTTCATGCACCGCCTCGTAAGCGATGATTTTTTCCAGAATATGCGCCGGCGTGGTCCAGTCGATCGGCTGTATTAATAGAAAACCGCGGTTGAACCAGGCGTTGAACAGATGATGAAAGTCGGTATCGATTTTTTTCAGCTCGGGCTTTTCACGCATCGCCGCCAACAGGTGTTCGCGCATCTTTACCAGGCGCCGGGTCCCGTGGTGGGCCAGATTGATACGCCGTAACAATTCCTGGCGGCCCGGCTCGGCGGCACGAGTAACGCGTAACAGGTTTATGGCATCTGGATTTTGTTCATAATCCTCGACCGCGGCTTTAATGTTGTTGGCATCGATGTCGTAGTCGACGAGCAGAACGTTGAAAAAAGCGAGACGCTGCCGATAATCCAGCCTGGCGAAGGCGTTCAGAATCCGTTCGGCGAGGAACAGGCTCGAATACTCGCCATCGGATTTCATCATCATCCGGCACAGCGACTCGATGCTTTCCGTCTCCTCCTTGAGCAGGTGCTTGCGCAGTACCGCCGGTGTCCAGCGGGACAGGTTCAACGATGGCATTAAATCCTGGAAAAATTGCATGGTCTTCTATCCGAAAATTTGCCCGAGTTTAACCTATTACGTTGCGTTTGACTGCTGGCGCAGTTCGCAAAATGTCGATTAAAACCTTTTCACTGACGCCTGCGGCATTGCCGACTCGAACCTGTTACAGGACGGAGGTATCAGCGAACAAAGAAGCGAACCTCAATGGCACTTATTTATGCCTGTCATACCCGCGCAAACAGGTATCTATTGCGGCGATAAAGTAAAACTTGAGAGATTCCCGCTTACGCGGGAATGACCTGGATTTTGTTAATTAAGTGATATTGGGGGGCGGACCTGGCAGACGCATTCAGCGCGGATCAGACCAGGGAATCGGAATTTGAGGCTACTCCTGGCAACAGGACTGCGGATTACTGGTAAATGATTTCCGCGGTAAAGTTGACGGTGGTGTCATCGTAATTCAGATGGGATTTGAGTTCCTGCCACACCGTTTCTGAATTAATGATTCTGACATGATCGGAATTCTTGGTCACTAGCAGCTTGGTGAGCGGGTATTTGGCACAAAACTGCTCAGAATCGGAGATTGCGCTTTCGGCGTCTGATTCATCGTGAGCGATCACGGTAAAATCTCCATATCGGGGCAGGTTTCTTTCCAGTTCGAGCTTCTGATACTCGCTGCGGTATGTCTTTCCAAAACTGTTAGCGTACTCCTTCACCTGGTCTGCATGCAGTTTGAGCTTGACCAGTTTCTTGAGAAAGAAAAGTTTGTAGTTAAAAATAGGCGCGATCAGGAACAGCGGCCTGTCCTTGACCAGGGCCGGGTGTGCGTTGGCGATAGTGATACAGCCAGTCGAATGCCCGACGATAGCGCAGAGCCCATCCGTGGAATTCTGTGCGGTATTGAACACATGGTTGGCGGTGGCAATGGATTGCTGCAGGGTCGCGGGTTTCTTGTCACTCAAACCATGGCCTAGTTGATCAAAGGCCAGTGTGGAAAATCCACATTGGGCCAGGCCGCGCATCAATGGAAAAAACTGCTGTGCCGCGCCACCCCAACCATGTACGAATACGACCTTGGGGCCTTTGCCGATCTCATAGGCCTGGATGTCGCCATCCCGGGACTTGATAACGAACTGGTTCATGCCGCGAGGTAGCCGGACCGGTTTAATATCGGTCGCCTTGGGAGTGAACAGCATTGCGTCGATCTTGTTATTTGTCCATCCCGGAACAAATTTTCCCATCAGGCCGGCCTTTTTCCGGGCAAAGAAGGAAAACAGGTTGCCAGCATTAGGTCTACCGGGCAGGGATGTCGCTTTTTCCATAGATCGATACATATTTTTTTTATGGCCGACAATATTAACTTAAATAGCCCCCGATTGAGCTGTCGAAAGGAGTAAATATTTCACTTCAAAAACATTAAATATGTGTATTTAAGGCGGGTTATTTAGCGGGATACCGGTTGCCAGCCAGGATTTCAGGTTATAACCCGGAGGACTCGCGATATCCCGTCAAAACCCCGCGGGTATTGGTTATCGGCATGCGGCAACGCGCTGCAAGCGCCTCGAGTTCATCAATATGCATAGCATCGAGTTTTGTCAATACGGCAAGAATGGCAACCTGCGCCGCTTCACTCGTACCATCATCTATTTTTAGCGCAACACCCAGGTTTTTGTCCCGCAGCGCAGCGGTGTAAACACCATCGGCGCCAGTTTTGACAATCACCCTGCGCCCGGTCAATTCCATGACCTCGGTACAAAGCCGGCCGCTGCCGGCGACCATGAAGGGATTTGCCGCAATCGACGTGGTAATACGGTCTATAGCGCCAGCTCTGTCGGCAGCAAGATCATCCGGCACCGCGATCCTGGCGAAAGCGGTGGCTATCGTCTTTAACGGCATTGCAATCACCGGAATTCCGCAACCGTCACGGCTCCACGGCAGGCGGTGCATGTCGAGGTCGGCCATTTCTCCGAGCGCCTGCATCCAGCGCTGTTGCGCGGGGTGTTCGCGTTCGATGTAGCCATGCGTCTCTTCGCCCAGATAACGGGCGGTTGTCAGCATGCCGGTATGTTTGCCGGAGCAGTTGTTGTGAATCCGACCGGGTTCGATGTGGTTGAGAATGAGCGCGGTGGCGGCCTTTTCGTTTGACGGCGCGTGTGGGCCGCATTCCAGCGCGTCGTCGTCCAGTTCGAGGCGCGTCAGCCAGTCGTGCACGGTTGTCGTATGCCGCGGTTCGCCGCCATGCGAGGAGCAGGCCAGCGCCAGCTCGGCACTGCTCAGATCAAAATGATCCGCGGCACCGGATTCAACCAGCGGCAATGCCTGCAGGGCCTTGATCGCCGAACGCGGGTACACCAGTGCGTCGACGTCACCCCAGCCATGCACCAGGCGTCCTTTGGGATCGCATACCGCGATCGCGCCGCGATGTCGATTCTCGATGATTTCACCGCGAAAGGTGTTTACCAGGACCGGGTTACTCATTTTTAGATGTCTGCCTCGGCCAGAGTACCGGGAACCAGTCTTCGCGCAGTCTCTGACCGTCTGACATGCCATGTCCGGGGTAGGGCGGAGAAGTTCGGCCGGGGCGTTCGTGGTAATGCCCGTCGTCGCCGACCCAGCGCATCGAAAATGCACGCCGCCGGTGATTCTGCAGGTTGCCGCGCGCGCCGTGTACGGTACGAAAATCGAACAATACCGCATCACCCGGTTGCATGTCCCATTGGAGAATGGTTTCACCGCAGTCGGCACTGTCAAGATCGGGCAGGGTCATGTACTGATCGTTCTCAGCGCCGTAAAAATCGGCGTCGTCGAGCCACTTCACCGGCAGTACCAGTTTTGGCCAATGGTGCGAACCTGCCACCAGGCGCAGGGTTTCGGCTTGGCTTACCTCGTCGAGCGGCAGCCAGAAGCTCACGGTTTGCGTACCGTCGGCGAAATAGTAGGGCGCATCCTGATGCCAGGGTGTCGGTTTTGGGGTGTCAGGTTCCTTGACCAGTACATGATCATGAAAAAACTGGGCGCTTTTCGAGCGCATGATTTGCGCGGCCAGTTGTGCCGCATTCGACTCGGTAATGAAGCGGTAAAACTCGGGGATGCGCTCCCAGTTGCAGTAATCGTCCCAGAAACGACCCTCATTCTCATCGACCACATTTTCGGAGAAATACGGACCGGGCCGATCGTGATTTCGTTCTACTCCGTCACGAAGCACTTCGACCCAGTCGGAGAAAATACCACGCAGACATAACGCACCGAGTTCGGCATAGGCGTCACAGGCGGTATCGTCAATCTCGTTAAATGCTGCTTCCATCTTTGGCAACCCGTTGGCGGCCAGGCCATCGTTGTATTGTTATCATCGCAACCCCGACTATCGCAAGGCAACCGCCGATTGCGATCTTGGCGGTAAGCGATTCACCAAGGAAGAATATACCACCAAACACCGAGGTAACAGGTAGCAATAACAAAAATGGCATCACCTGGTTGACCGTGTAGTGACCCAGCAGTCGATACCAAATTCCGTAAGCGAGCGCGGTCATGATTACACCAAGGTAGACCACGGCACCCCAGGACGCAATGGGCGCGGTTTGAATCTGTTGCAATTGATTCTGTTCCAGCAGGAACGAGGCGACAAAGAGTTGCGGTGCGGCAAACAACGCCACCCCGCTGATTAGCCGGAAACCGCCCAGGTTACCGAGTTTCTTGATCATGATCTGGCCCACGGCCCAGGTAAAGGCACCGCCGATGACCATAAAGGCATAGATCAGGTTGCCCTCCAGTTTCGGTTCGCCGATGATCATTACTGCGCCGCCGAAAGCGATCAGTATACCCAGTGTCTGTAGCGGCCTGATGCGATCGCCGAGGACCAGCCAGGCCAGTATCAGCCCAAATGGTACCTCGAGTTGCACCAGTAGCGCGGCTGTGGAAGCATCGATGCCACGCACGCCGTTAAAGGTCAGGCTGTATTGCAGCGCGGCGCTGATTAATGAAATCCAGAAGAGTTGCTTGAAGAGTCCGGGGGGAGGGCGAAAAAACCAGGCCAGGCACAGCGCGGTCAGGGTAAAACGCAACGCCATCAAAAGGATGGGTGAGAAATGAGACATGCCCGCCTTGGCGACGATGAAACCCATGCCCCAGATCACCGCGACCGAAATCGCCAGCATTACATCAACCGGTTTCACAGAGATAGCCTGGTGAAAGGGTCGAACGCTGCTCCAGCGCGATGTGTTAATCGATTAATAAATGCGAGCCTGGATTGATTCCTACTCTCGCACGACGGTCACCGAGCATCCGGCATGGCGGGCTACCCTGGCCGAGTTGGGGCCGAGCAGGAAATCCGCCAGCGATGGGCGATGCGCACCCATCACGATGTGGTCGATATTCAGATCCTTGGCGGCTTCGACGACTTCGCGATAAACCGTGCCATTTTCAACCACGACCCCGGCCTGCATCGCCTTGGGTACCGACTTGTCGGCAATTTCCTGCAGTTGCTTGGCGGCGTCATCCTTCCATTGTTGTAACGGGTAGTCGGTTGAGCCATGCATCTCGCCTCGTATCGCATAGCGCTGATCGATGCCGGGCGTGATGCCGGGGACTACGGTCATCAAGTATATTTTGGCACCTTTGACACCGGTTGCCATTTGCACGGTTTTTTCGATAACCCCGCTAGAGAGATGTTCATCTTCAAGATCTATGGGTGCTAAGTAATTTACCATCGTTATATCTCCTCAATAACTTTACGTGGTCAAAGGTCTTCCGGCATTTTGAAGTCGCGCGGGCTTGGCAAAAAGACCAGGTAAATCACCCATACCGTAAACAGAATCATCAAGATGTTGATAATCGAGATATCTGCGCTGAAGGGTAACGACTTATCCACGACTGTAATCTCAGGTACCAGCGATCCATGCACTGGAATAGCCGGGTCGATCACGTCCATCGTACCGAGTGCCTCGCGTATCGATTCCACCGCACTCGCACTGACCGGAATTGCAGCGCTCGAATCGATACCGGCCGTTCCGGGCCCCACCTCGCCTGCAGCCTGAATGGCCCTGGTGGGACTGGCGAGTACAAACTGGGTGCTCACCGTGGTGATCGGGCTGGTCTGGGACGGATAGGTATTTGCCGGAATGGTGGCAGGCCGGATAAAGCTGAACCGTGCCGTATGACCACCCTGGGCCCATTCATTCAAATCGATGATTTTATAAAATCCGTTTCTCATTAATGTTGCGATCGCCCTTTCTTTCGAGGGGGCCATCAGGAACACACCGTCATGACTGCCATTGGACATCTCCAGTAGCAGGTCGCGTGGACCGTCATCGGAGTTGAGCACTTCGATATCAGCCTTGCCGATCGATTTGAGCAACATCTCCAGCACGATGTCCGATCCGGATCCCTTCGGGCCGGTTGCAATCTTGCTCATCGCGCCGATTGAATCAGCGCCGTTAGTGAGACCTATCAGGTGAGCCGACTTGTAGCCAATCACGGCAAACGCCTCGGCGATTCCCTTGGCCACCGGGCCATCATCACCGAGCGAATAAAAGGCTTCAGAACCGACGATCGCCACGCGCGCTTCGCCGGCGGCTAAAGCCTCCAGCGGGGACGCGTTATTGGTCAGGTCGAGATCGCTGCCAGCGTAACCGGTACGAATCGCCCTGAGTGCTCTTGCGGTACTGATGTCGCGCGCTACACCTGGGTCTGCGACCACGGCGATCTTGGCCACACCACCGCTGCCGGCGCCCTCGGGAAGCAAGTCTTTGGACGCCAGGAAGGCCGCTGCCACGCTGGCCGCGGATTGCGCATTGAGGTCAACCGCCCTGTTCATCGCCTGCATATCGGCCGGGGTGATTTTACCGGACAGTTTTTCCAGTACTTCACGCAATCCCTTAAGGCTTGCCAGGGCATCGGAGCGCACCAGCGGTGCGACTTCGTAGACCGGGAAGAAGCCCAGGTTATCGTTCAGCACGACCAGATCGTACTCGGCGATCTGACCATCGGTCATGAACAATTCACCGACATCGGCCGATCCGTCGAGCAGTGCCGAGACGATCTTGTCCTTACCGTCGGTTCCAACCGGGAAGGTAGCGGTTTTAGATCCGGTGATACCGTAACGGCGATTCATCTGTTGCAGACCATCCGCCGGACGCTGCACAAAATCCTCGTCCACGGCATAACTCAGGCTGGAGAGTTTGGTCAGGTCCTGCAGTGTCCTGACACCGAGATCCGAGGCCCGTTCTTTCGTCATTACCATCGCGTAATCGTTGGAAAACCCAAACTTGCCGGTCATTTCCAGCCCCAGTGGCCTGAACAGTGCCGACACCGCGGCGGTGGAAGCTTCGCCATCGCTGGTTGGCGCCTGCCCGAGAAAGGTCAGGCTGGTGCCGTTGTACTCGGGATACACATCCAGCACATCCTGTTTGAGTGCTTCCATGATTTTCCGCGTGAGCCCGAAGGGAATACTGCGTTCCACCGCAATACCGTTGTTTTCAGCCATCTGGGCAATCATTTCTGCAAGTATCATGCTTTCGGCAAACGGTTTGGAACCGACGCGTAAACTTTTACGATCATCACCACCGCAGGCGACCAGCACAGCACACAACAGGGCCGAAACGATATATTTTGTATATTTATTTATCATTGTCATTTCCCCCTTAAGCCGCAGTTTTATCAGTTGGGCTGTCGCTGCCGACATGCCGCACCACGGTATGTGTTTCGCGCACCATCGGATCCTCGCGTACGATCCTGAAAAATGCGGCGAGCTGCAAAATGATGACAAAGGTGAAGGGTATCGCCCCCGTGATTGCCATGACCTTCGCCACCTTGACACTTTCAGTCACGATGGTGGCGATGGTAATGCCGGCAATGATCAATCCCCAGACCAGCTTTAACTTGGTCTGCGGGTTCAAATCGCCCTTGCTGGTCATCATGCTGATAACAAAAGTGCCCGAATCCGCGCTGGTCACGAGGAAGATGAAAATCAGGCAGACTGCGAGGAAATTCAGCAGCGTAGTGCCGGGAAAATACTCGAAGAAACCGAACAATGCGCCAGCCACGTCAGCGAACACCTTATCGGCGATACCGCCGGCGCCAAACATTTCGATGTGAATCGCCGCACCACCGAAAGCGGCAAACCACAGCATTGAAACGATGGTGGGTACCCCGACCACGTAGAGAACAAACTCGCGAATGGTTCTACCACGACTGATACGGGCGATAAAGATGCCGACGAACGGACCCCAGGCCAGCCACCAGATCAGATAAGTCAGGGTCCAGCCATGAAACCAGTTCCAGGAACCCGCGGGTGTATAGGCGTAGGTCTTGAACGACATCGGAATCAACTGGATCAGGTAGTCGCCGATGGCATAGATGAAGGATTGAAACAGGTATGCCGTCGGTCCACCGAACAGCACCACCAGCAGAATCAGGATGGCGACGATCATGTTGAGGTTACTCAGAATCTTGATGCCTTTGTCGACGCCTGTGCAAGCTGATAATAGAAAGCAGACCGTCATCACGGCGATAATTATCATGCTCATGGTGACATCCTGCTCGGTGCCGAAAACCGAGGCCATGCCGGAGCGTACCATCAGCGTGCCCATCGCGAGTGAACCGGCAAGTCCGAACACGACCGCGATTACCGCGAGAACGTCGGAGGTGTTACCGATGCTATTCAAGGTCTTTGGACCGAAAACGTTTTTGAATCCAACCCGGATCGGCGTCGATACCATCGAGGGAAGCTTCAACCTGAAGGTGAAGTAGGCAACGGTCAGCGCACAACATCCGTAGATTGCCCAGGCGTGTAAACCCCAGTGCAGATTGGTTATCACCATCGCGTTGCGGGCCGCCATCGCGGTTCCGCCTTCACCGATCGGCGGTGTCATGAAGTGGTAGATCGGTTCGGCGACGCCCCAGAAAAGCAGCCCCGAACCCATGCCGGCGGCAAACAACATGGCAATCCACGAAGGCGTGCTGAACTCGGGTTCCTCGTCGTCGTCACCCAGCTTGATATTGCCGTACTTGCTGAAAGCCATCACCGCCATGATGACCAGGAAGGAGGTGCATAAAGCCAGAAAATACCAGTCGAGCGCGGTCAGCGAGTAGTTAACCAGCCACTGCGCCGAACCGGTCATCGAGTCCGGGTCGGCAACGCCCCAGATAGCGATAGCGGCACATAAAACCAGTGAAACGAGCATTACAGTGTTCATATGAAAGACCCCCTCGGTCTGGCCCGGTAAGACCCGGGTTATTGTTTTGATGCGCTTAGGCGGGAGTGACTGCCTGCTACCGCCAGGTCTGACGCATAGATTTTATTGTGGCTAGGATAAACACAATTTTTGGCGAAGTCTAATAAGCGGTATCCAGAG
>Ga0316194_10000077_pt1 | contig 48102 bp, 47 predicted proteins | sample CroRivsedime1_MG_FD_204936 | JGI IMG/M metagenome (GOLD analysis project Ga0316194, IMG submission 204936) | Coastal sediment microbial communities from Maine, United States - Cross River sediment 1 | ecosystem: Environmental > Aquatic > Marine > Coastal > Sediment | place: USA: Maine...
CGAAGCGCCGGTGGTCACGCCTTCCATGCCATTGATCATTTCCTCGGCGATACGGCCTCCGAACAGACTGGAAATGCTGCTCTCCAGTCGCTGCCGCGACATGCTGTAACGATCTTCTTCAGGCAGGTACATCGTGACACCAAGGGCGCGCCCGCGTGGGATGATCGATACTTTATAAACAGGGTCGTGTTCGGGAACGAGGCAGCCAATGATCGCGTGGCCCGCTTCGTGGTAGGCCGTGTTGAGCTTTTCCTGCTCGCTCATCACCATCGAACGCCTTTCGGTGCCCATCATGATCTTGTCTTTCGCCTGCTCGAACTCGTCCATACTGACGACGCGATTGTTCGCGCGCGCGGCAAACAGGGCCGCTTCATTGACAAGATTGGCAAGGTCGGCACCCGAAAACCCGGGTGTGCCGCGCGCAATCACACCCGGACGAACGTCATCGCTCAAGGGCACTTTGCGCATATGTACCTTGAGAATCTGCTCCCGACCACGTACGTCAGGTAATGGCACAACCACCTGGCGATCGAAACGACCGGGTCGTAGCAGCGCCGGATCAAGTACGTCAGGGCGGTTGGTTGCTGCGATAACGATGATGCCTTCCGAGCCCTCGAAGCCATCCATCTCGACGAGCATCTGGTTGAGGGTCTGCTCGCGTTCATCATGACCACCGCCGAGGCCTGCGCCACGGTGCCGGCCAACAGCATCCAGCTCGTCGATAAAGATGATGCACGGCGCCTGTTTCTTGGCCTGGTCGAACATGTCACGCACACGAGATGCGCCAACACCGACAAACATCTCGACGAAATCGGAGCCCGAAATTGTGAAGAACGGGACCTTCGCCTCGCCGGCAATCGCTTTTGCAAGCAGCGTCTTACCGGTGCCCGGCGGTCCTACCATGAGCACGCCTTTGGGGATCTTGCCGCCAAGGCGCTGAAATTTACTGGGGTCTTTCAGGAAGTCGACGACTTCCGAGACTTCAGCCTTCGCTTCCTCGACGCCGGCCACGTCGGCAAACGTCACGCCGACCTGGTCCTCGCCAAGCAGGCGAGCTTTGCTCTTGCCGAATGACATAGCGCCGCGACCGCCGCCACCGCCCTGCATCTGGCGCATGAAATAGATCCACACACCGATCAATAGCAGGATCGGAAATGAACTGATCAGCAGTTGGCCAATCAGGCTCTGGGATTTGGGTTCAGCCGCCGAAATCTGGACACCCTGTTTCATCAGTTCGCCGATGAGCACGGTATTCTCGGTTTCGGGGTTTATCGTGTAGAACTGCAGCGGTTCGGACTTGCCGAAGCGAATCTGCTGTCCATCGAAGACGACAACCGCCACTTGTCCGGACCGGACCTGCGTCTGGAACTCGGAGTAGTCCTTCCTCGTCGGCTGGGTGCCGCTGACGCCGGACAGTCCCTGCACGACCGACAGCAGAACAACGATGATGACGATAAAGACCAGTACGTTCTTAGTTAAATCATTCACGGTTCAGACGCTACTACAAAGAGAAATTTCTCGCTACCAAATAGACCTCACGGCTACCTGGGCGCGAGGCCTTGGGTTTCATGACCTTGACACGCTCGAAAGAGTTCCGCACATCGCGCAGGTATTCATCGAATCCTGCGCCCTGGAAAACCTTGCAAACGAAGTTCCCGCCGGGCCTCAACACCCGCCGAGCCATATCCAGAGCCAATTCGACCAGGTACATTGAGCGTGCCTGGTCGACGACCTTCGTTCCGGTGATATTGGGTGCGATATCGCTCATTACAAGGTCGGCGCGGTCCTCGCCCACGGCCTGGAGCAACTGCTCAAAAACATCGTCCTCGCGAAAATCGCCGAGCACGAATTCCACATCGGGCAGCGAGTCCATGGGCAACACATCAACCGCCACGATCCGCGCCCTGCCCTTGAGCGTCTCCGTGACGTATTGGCTCCAGCTACCGGGTGCCGAGCCCAGGTCGACGCAGACCATACCTGGCTTCAAAAAGCGCTCTTTCTCGGCGATCTGCTCGAGCTTGTAAACAGCACGCGAACGCCACCCTTCCCGGCGTGCCTGTTGCACGTACGGATCGCGTTCCTGCCGTTCTCGCCAGCTCCCGGAGGAGCGCCGCGGTTTGCTCATTCGTATTGCCTCAAAACCTGCCAACGCTGCTACACTTCGCGCCCATGAATCTAACTGAACAGCAAAAGAAATTCCTGCGAGGTCGTGGCCACCAGCTCAAGCCAGTGATCATGATTGGCGAATCGGGTCTCAGCGACTCCGTCCTCGCCGAATACGAATCGACACTCGACCATCACGAGCTGATCAAAGTCAGTGTGCGCGTTGGCGACCGTGACGCTCGCGATGAAACTATCAGGAAACTGTGTGATGACAGCTCTGCACAGCTCATTCAGCGCGTGGGTAATGTCGCGCTGCTATTCCGTCCAAACCTGAAAAAGAAGCCCGAAAAACGCATTCGCCTTCCAGCGCGCTAAGCTCTACCCGTAACGGACTTCCAGTATTTCGAACGTCCTCAGACCATCCGGCGCCTGGAATTCGACTTCATCACCCTCGTTCTTGGCGATCAACGCGCGAGCAATCGGCGACGTGTAGGAAATAAGTCCTGACTTGATATCCGCTTCGTCCTCACCGACGATCGTATAGGTCGTTTCCTTTTCCGTACCCTCGTCGAAAATCACGACTGTCGACCCGAAGATAACTTTGCCACGCGCATCAACGGCCGTGACATCGATCACCTGGATGTGCGAAAGCTTGCCCTCGAGATCCTTGATACGCGCCTCGATGAACCCCTGCTGCTCTTTCGCAGCATGGTACTCGGCGTTCTCCTTCAGGTCGCCATGCGCGCGCGCCTCCGCGATCGCCTTGATCACAGCCGGGCGATCCTCGCTCTTGAGCTTTTTCAGCTCTTCTTGCAGCAACTCGTGGCCGCGTACCGTGACAGGCACTTTACTCATGCCACTACCTCGTTATGCAAATCCTGCAGGCGATTGACCGTGTGGTCGTCGAGATACTCGATAGCCCGGCACGTCGCGATCGCGGCACCCAGGGTCGTGTAATAGGTGACGCCTCTGCGTACTGCCTCGGCTCGAATCGATTCCGACTCGGTAATGGCCTGCTTCCCTTCGGTGGTATTGACGATCAGGTCAATCTCACCATTCTTGATCATGTCCACGATGTGCGGACGACCCTCGCGAACCTTGTTCGCTCGACGGCATGATACACCAGCCGCTGCCAACGCCTTCGCCGTTCCATGCGTTGCGACGAGATCGAAACCCATTTCGTCCAGAATCTTGCCAAGCTCGATCGCACCGTCCTTGTCCCGTTCACGCACACTGAGCAAGGCTGCTCCCTGCCGAGGCAGGGCAACACCGGAGGCCAGCTGCGCTTTCGCATAGGCCTCGCCAAAGGTTCGGCCGACGCCCATTACCTCACCCGTCGACTTCATCTCAGGACCGAGAATCGGGTCAGCCCCCGGAAATTTGATGAACGGGAAGACAGCTTCCTTCACCGAAAAATAGTCGGGCACGCGCTGGTTCACGATTCCCTGCTTGGCCAGTGTTTCGCCGACCATGACCTTGGCCGCGATCTTGGCCAGCGGTACACCGGTCGCCTTGGACACAAATGGTGCGGTCCGCGATGCGCGCGGGTTGACTTCGAGCAGGTAGACCACGTCACCCTGGATAGCGAACTGGGTATTCATGAGACCAACGACTTTGAGGCCTTTGGCCAGTTTGACGACCTGCTCTTCCAGCACTTTCTGAATCTCATCGCTCAGGCTGAATGGCGGCAGTGAACAACCCGAGTCACCCGAGTGCACGCCCGCCTGCTCGATGTGCTCCATGATGCCGCCGATCAGCACTCGTTCGCCATCGTAAATGCAATCAACATCAACCTCGGTCGCGAGATCGAGGAAGCGATCCAGGAGAACCGGGCTATCGTTGGACACGCCTATCGCAGCGTCCATGTACACGCCGAGGTCCTCATCGCTGTGCACGACCTCCATCGCCCTGCCACCGAGCACGTACGAAGGACGGACAACCAGCGGATACCCAACCTCGGAACCCAGGCGCAGAGCCTGCTCCTTGCTGGTCGCCGTCCTGTTCGGCGGCTGTTTCAGTTCGAGCTTCTCAATGAGTTTCTGGAAGCGTTCGCGATCTTCAGCGAGATCGATAGAGTCCGGCGATGTACCAACAATCGGGGCACCGGCCGCCTCGAGGTCGCGCGCGAGCTTCAACGGCGTCTGGCCGCCGTACTGAACGATGACTCCCTTGGGCTTTTCCTTGTCGATAATTTCCATGACGTCTTCAAACGTCAGGGACTCGAAATACAGGCGATCGGAGGTATCGTAGTCCGTCGAAACCGTTTCCGGGTTGCAGTTGACCATGATCGTCTCGTAGCCCGACTCCCTGAGTGCAAGCGCTGCGTGCACGCAGCAGTAGTCAAACTCGATGCCCTGCCCGATGCGGTTCGGTCCACCACCCAGGATCATGATCTTGGGGTTGTCAGTCGGCTCCGCCTCGCATTCTTCCTCGTAGGTCGAATACATATAGGCCGTGGTCGTAGCAAACTCAGCCGCGCAGGTGTCGACCCGCTTGTACACCGGCCGCACGCCCATCTCCAGGCGCCGCCTGCGAACTGCATTCTCCTTGACGCCCACGAGTACAGCTATCCGAGCGTCGGAGAATCCTTTACGTTTGATCGCCAGCATCATCGCCGCGTTCAGACCAGGGAGCCCCTTTTCGCGAATCTCGTTCTCTACATTGACCAGGTCTGCGATCTGGACAAGGAACCAGGGATCGATGCCAGTGACGAACGCAACATCTTCGTATGAATATCCGTGCCGCATGGCATCGGCCACATACAGGAGCCGGCTCGAGCCTGGAATGCGCAGCTCGTGACGAAGGTGATCGCGATCCAGGTCAGAGGCAATCGGTCCACAAATCTCGTCCAGACCGTTGATACCTGTCTCAAGACCACGTAATGCTTTTTGCAGCGACTCCTGGAAGTTTCGACCGATCGCCATGACTTCGCCTACGGACTTCATCTGCGTCGTCAGACGATCGTTGGCGCCCGGGAATTTTTCAAACGTAAAGCGCGGAATCTTGGTGACGACATAGTCAATGGCCGGCTCGAACGAGGCCGGCGTCAAACCACCGGTAATATCGTTCTTAAGCTCATCGAGCGTGTAGCCAACAGCAAGCTTTGCCGCCACTTTCGCAATTGGGAAACCGGTCGCCTTTGAAGCCAACGCCGAGGAACGAGAGACGCGCGGATTCATTTCGATGATCAGAACGCGGCCTGTGTCCGGACATATCGCGAACTGCACGTTCGAACCGCCCGTCTCAACACCAATCTTGCGCAAGACGTCGATCGATGCGTCGCGAAGTCGCTGGTATTCCTTGTCCGTCAGCGTCTGCGCCGGAGCCACCGTGATCGAGTCTCCGGTATGAACACCCATCGGGTCAAAGTTTTCGATCGCACAGACGATGATGCAGTTATCGTTCCTGTCACGAACGACTTCCATTTCGAACTCTTTCCAACCGATTACCGACTCTTCGAGAAGCACCTCTGTCGTCGGGGACATCTCCAGTCCGTGCTTGATGATGCGTACAAACTCTTCGCGGTTGTAGGCGATGCCACCACCTGAGCCACCCATCGTGAATGAGGGCCGAATAATCGTCGGAAAGCCGATCGCTTCTTGTTTCTCGAGCGCTTCTTCGAGAGAGTGAGCGATATCAGCGGTCGGGCTCTCCAGACCAATCTCACTCATCGCCTGGCGGAACAGGTCGCGATCCTCAGCCATATCGATGGCTTCGCGCGACGCCGCAATCATCTCGACGTTGTATTTCTCGAGAATACCGTGGCGCGCGAGGTCCAGGGCACAGTTTAGTGCCGTCTGGCCACCCATCGTGGGCAGCAAGGCATCCGGACGCTCCTTGGCAATAATGCTCTCGACCGCCGACCAGTGGATCGGCTCAATGTAGATAGCGTCGGCCATCTCCGGGTCCGTCATGATCGTCGCCGGATTGGAATTGACGAGGACGACACGGTATCCCTCTTCACGCAGGGCTTTACAAGCCTGGGCACCCGAGTAATCGAATTCGCAGGCCTGGCCAATGACGATCGGGCCTGCCCCGATGATCAGGATGCTGTCTATGTCAGTACGTTTGGGCATGAATGATTCTGCGTCAGAATTCTCAGCTTGAAAGCATGGCTTTCAGGCCACTTTTTTTCTGCGTGTCCATGAAATGAATGAATCGTTCGAACAAGGGCACCAGATCGTGCGGACCCGGGCTCGCCTCGGGATGTCCCTGGAAACTGAAGGCCGGCCGGTCAGTAAAGGCGATGCCCTGCAGTGTGCCGTCAAACAGAGAACGGTGGGTTGTTTCGACGTTCTCAGGCAAGGTCGATTCGTCGACCGCGAAGCCATGATTCTGGCTCGTGATCATGACCTGCCCACTGGCAAGATCCTGCACCGGGTGATTCGCGCCGTGATGGCCGAATTTCATCTTCTCCGTCTTAGCGCCAGCCGCGAGCGCCAGCAACTGGTGCCCGAGGCAAATTCCAAATACCGGCAGGCCTTTCGCCAGGAATTCGCTGATCGCTTGGATCGCATAGACACACGGTTCGGGATCGCCAGGGCCATTCGAGAGGAACACCCCGTCCGGCGAGAGCGCGAATACTTCTTCGGCGCTGGTTTTCGCTGGCACGACTGTGAGCCGGCAATCCAGGTCGGACAGAAGGCGCAGAATGTTTCGCTTCACGCCGAAGTCATACGCCACGACATGGTACGGGGCGATCCGCCGGCTCATTACGTGCGGCGTCTTGCCAAAAGTCGTGCCGTGACACCATTGGTAGCTCTTATCGGTCGTGACGAACTTCGCGAGATCCATTCCGGCAATGCCCGGAAACTTGCGGGCATGTTCGACGGCTTTCTCCGGCGGCTGCTCACCGGTCATGATGCACCCGGATTGCGCGCCTTTCTCACGGATGATCCTGGTGAGCTTGCGTGTATCGATATCCGCAATAGCAACCGTGTCACCCTGTTTCAGGAACTCGGTGAAGCTGCGTTCGGAGCGCCAGTTGCTGGTCAACATCGAACTGTCACGAATAACCAACCCGGAGGCATGGATCTTTGACGATTCCATATCGTCGCTATTGGTGCCGGTATTGCCGATATGGGGATATGTCAGCGTGACGATCTGACGGCAATAGGAAGGATCCGTCAGGATTTCCTGGTAACCGGTCATTGCGGTATTGAAAACGACTTCGCCGATCGTCTGCCCGTCGGCGCCAATCGACGTTCCGTGGAACACGGTACCGTCCTGTAGTGCAAGTATCGCTGGAGTGCTCAATCGCCACCCTCAAAGTTGATCTGGTTTACGACCACTTGCGGCGCAGCGATATGCGTTAGATGCAGATGCAACAAAGCGGAAGGACCTGGCCTCCCGCTCGCAATTTCGCTGACCGCCCAGCGATCCGGCGTAGTTTACTGAAGGCGCCTTGTCCGCGCCAGACTCTAAACGACTTTTTTCGACCCGAATCTCGAATTCGGGGACAGTGACCTTAATTCGGGGACAGTGACCTTTCGATATCGGGGTCTTTACCAAACAGGACATCGCTCATCGTGTAACGGCCCGGGTCGCGCCCGACGACCCAACGGGCAGCCCGGATGGCGCCGTCCGCAAAAACCCCGCGAGTTGTGACGCTGTGAGCAAAGACCAGGCGCTCCGTCGGGGAACTCAAAACCACCTCATGGTCGCCAGGAACCTCGCCACGCCTTTCACTGCTGAACTCGATTGAACCGGTGTCGGGCTCGCCGCGCGCCTCCGCGACTGCCTCGCCGAGTTTAAGCGCGGTCCCCGATGGCGCATCTTTCTTGTGGACGTGGTGAACCTCGGATATCTCTACGCTGAAGTCCATGCCGAGCGAGGCAGCTGCGTCGCGAACCGAGCGCTCCAGCACCGCAATTCCGAGACTCATGTTGCGGTCGTATACGAGGGGAATGGCTTCTGCCGCCTTGTCCAGGCGGGCCATCAGAGCATCATCCAGACCGCTCACGCCACAAATCAGTGGCTTGCCGTGACGCACGGCAGCATCGAGGACCTGTGCCGTGCCAGCCGGCAGACTAAAATCGATGACCACGTCGGAATTTCCGACCAGGGCATCCAGGTCATCCTCCCGGCCCCACAGCCCGGTAAGTTCCAGATCGTCGTGTTGCTCGAGGCTCGCAGCAATCGCCTGCCCCATTCGTCCTGTGCCCGCTATCGCGACGCGAATCACGTAATGATCCTCATTGGCTGATGCGGTCGAAGAAGCGTTTCACGGTGTCAATCCAGCCGCCAGCCCGCGGGCTGTGCTTTTCGCCGCCGGCGCTAACCGACTCGTCGAACTTCTCGAGTAGCTCACGCTGCTCGGCTGTCAGGTTGACTGGTGTCTCAACCGCCACCTTGGCGAACAGGTCGCCAGTGCGTGGATCGCGCACGGTCGTGACACCCTTGCCACGCAGGCGGAAAACCTTGCCCGACTGGGTTCCGGCCGGAACCTTCAAAGAGACATTGCCATCCAGCGTCGGCAGCTCGACCTCGCCACCCAATGTCGCGGTGGCGATGCTGACCGGGACTTCGCACGAGAGATTGGCGCCCTCTCGCTCAAATAATTTGTGCGGTTCAACCCGAATCTCGACGTAGAGATCGCCAGCGGGACCGCCATTGCGCCCGGCCTCGCCCTCACCCGACAAGCGAATCCTGTCGCCGTCATCTACGCCGGCCGGAACCTTGACCGATAACGTCCGCTTTTGCCGGACGCGGCCTCTGCCGTGACAATCCGCGCATGGGTCGGAAATCGTCGTTCCCGCGCCCTTGCACGCTGGGCAGGTCTGTTGGATGGAGAAAAAGCCCTGCTGCATGCGGACCTGGCCCACACCTCCGCAAGTCGAACACGTTGTCGGTTCACTGCCTTTCTTTGCGCCGCTGCCATCACAGGTATCGCAGCTCACCTGGGTCGGCACGTCGATGGTAACGCTGTCACCTGCGACGGCTGTTTCAAGGTCAAGCTTCAATTCATAACCGAGGTCTGCGCCGCGGAAGACCTGCGGTCCACCTCCGCGACGCGCGCCGCCGAAGATGTCGCCGAAGACGTCGCCGAAGATATCGCCGAAGCCCTCTGCACTGTACCCACCTTGACCACCGGGCCCACCACGGACGCCGTCATGACCGAACTGGTCATACGCGGCTCGCTTCTCGCCATCCTTGAGGACTTCGTAGGCTTCCTTTGCCTCCTTGAAGCGCGCTTCAGACGCATCGGAATCGTCCTTGTTGCGATCCGGATGATGCTTCATGGCAAGACGACGGTACGCCTTCTTGATCTCGTCGGCCGAGGCTGACTTCGAGACTCCCAGAACTTCGTAGTAATCGCGTTTTGCCATGTCTTCCTAAACATCGGGCGCCCCGTGGGGCGCCCGTGTCATTCTCCTGATAGTCGAGCTTAGTCGGACTTCGACTTATCGTCAGTGTCGACTTCCTCAAACTCCGCGTCAACGACATCGTCGTCAGGCGCGGCTCCGCCATCAGCGGCGCCCTCTGCGCCCTGAGCTTCCTGCTCGGCATAAAGCTTCTGCGCCAGGCTTCCCGACGCTTCGCCAAGAGCGGCCGTCTTCGTCTCGATCTGCTCCTTGTCGTCGCCTTCCAGCGCCGTCCTGAGATCAGAAATCGCGTTCTCAATCGCCAGGCGCTCTTCCGAACTGGCCTTCTCGCCCATTTCGCTCAGCGTCTTTTCAGCCGCGTGGATCAGGCCATCGGCCTGGTTTCGAACGTCCACAAGCTCGCGGAACTTGCGATCTTCCTCGGCATGACTCTCGGCATCGGAGACCATATTCTCGATCTCGTCATCGGAGAGACCCGACGAGGCCTTGATCACGATGTTCTGGCTCTTACCCGTAGCCTTGTCCTTAGCAGATACATTCAGGATACCGTTCGCGTCGATGTCGAACGTGACCTCAATTTGCGGCAGGCCACGAGGCGACGGCGGGATATCGGTCAGGTCGAAGCGACCCAGCGACTTGTTGTCCAGGGAACGCTCACGCTCACCCTGGAGCACGTGAATCGTCACAGCTGTCTGGTTGTCATCCGCCGTCGAGAAGACCTGTTCCGCGTTGGCGGGGATCGTCGTGTTCTTGTCGATGAGCTTGGTCATCACACCACCAAGCGTCTCGATACCGAGGGACAACGGCGTCACGTCGAGCAACAGGACATCCTTGACGTCGCCAGCAAGTACGCCACCCTGAATCGCCGCGCCAAGGGCAACAGCCTCATCCGGGTTCACGTCACGGCGTGGCTCCTTGCCAAAGAAATTCTGTACTTCCTCGAAGACCTTCGGCATGCGTGTCTGGCCGCCGACAAGGATGACATCGTCAATCTCATTGACCTTGAGGCCCGCATCTTTCAACGCGATCTTGCAAGGACCGATCGTGCGCACAACGAGTTCCTCAACCAGTGACTCGAGTTTCGCTCGAGTCAGTTTGATGTTGAGGTGCTTCGGACCCGAGGCATCCGCCGTAACATACGGCAGGTTCACTTCCGTCTGCTGCAGTGAGCTCAGCTCGATCTTGGCTTTCTCAGCAGCCTCTTTCACGCGCTGCATGGCCAGCGGATCGGCCGTGATATCCACGCCACTCTCACGCTCGAACTCAGACGTCAGGTACTCAATAACCCGCATGTCGAAATCTTCACCGCCCAGGAACGTGTCACCGTTCGTGGCCAGTACCTCGAACTGGTGTTCGCCATCAACTTCAGCGATCTCGATAATCGATACGTCAAACGTACCGCCACCAAGGTCGAATACAGCGATCTTGGCATCGCCGCGCTTCTTGTCCATGCCGTACGCCAATGCAGCTGCCGTCGGCTCGTTAATGATCCGTTTGACTTCCAGACCTGCAATCTTGCCGGCGTCTTTGGTCGCCTGGCGCTGTGAATCATTGAAGTAGGCCGGTACTGTCACAACAGCTTCCTTAACCTCTTCGCCGAGGTAATCCTCAGCCGTCTTCTTCATCTTCATCAGCACGCGTGCCGAAATCTCCGGCGGTGCCATCTTCTTGCCAAGGGCCTCTACCCAGGCGTCGCCATTGTCAGCCTTGGCGATCGTGTACGGGACCATCTTGATGTCGCGCTGAACGACGTCGTCTTCAAAACGACGTCCAATCAAGCGCTTGATCGCGAACAACGTGTTGGTCGGGTTGGTGACCGCCTGGCGCTTGGCCGACTGGCCAACCAGCACCTGGTCGTCCTTCGTGAATGCCACGATCGACGGGGTCGTGCGATCGCCTTCACTGTTTTCGATGACCTTGGGAGTATCACCTTCCATCACTGCTACGCAGGAGTTGGTGGTACCCAGGTCGATACCTATTACTTTACCCATGATTTCCTACTCCAAAAACTGTTAATTATCTGAGAATGGCTGATAGGTGGGGCCGCGTTCCCTCCTTTCAAGCAATTCCACACTCAATTTATGGTCCTTAGACGCCGTCGTTTTGGTCCCTCGGCCTCACTCGGAAGCCACGATGACCATTGCGGGCCGCAGAAGGCGCCCATTCAGGGTGTAGCCCTTCTGCACAACGGTCAGCACTGAGTTCGGCTCGACATCCGCGGATGGCTGCATGCTTATGGCCTCGTGGAACTCCGGGTCGAACGGTTCGCCTGCCGGATCGATCTCGACGATGCCGAAACGCTCAAGGACCGAACCGAGCAACTTGAGAGTCGCATCGCTGCCCTCGATCAGGCTTTCGACACTCGCGCCTTCTGCCGCGAGACCCATTTCCAGCGTGTCCTTGACGCCCAGCAATTCCTTGCCGAAGCGCTCCAGGGCAAATTTGTGCGCATTCTCAACATCACGCGCTGCGCGCTTGCGAACATTCTCGGTTTCGGCGGCGGCGCGCAGGTAACGCTCCCAGTTCTCGTCGGCTGTGGCCTGCAATTCGGCCAGGTCCGCGGCCGGGTCGTTGGCCTCATCGGGTAATTCGACGTCAACCGCTGGTGACTCGGCCTGCGTGTCATCCACGGCCTTTTCGGGATGATCGGGATTCATGTACTGCTCCAAATAGGTCCGTTGGCCGGAAAGTGCTCAGCCAAACAAAATTGATGTGCCGAGTGTGGGGTCCGGCGCGGAAATATCAAGACAACGAGCGGACTTTTTTCTCAGCTACCGTGGGCCAGGGCGGACTCGAGCAACCGCGCGGTAACGTCGACAATCGGCACGACTCGATCGTAGGCCATCCGGGTCGGCCCAATGACACCGAGGACACCGATCGTATCGTCATCAACATGGTACGGGGCGGTCACGACGCTACAGCCGTCGAAAATGCGGTAACCGGACTCCTCGCCGATAAATATCCGGACCCCTTCGGCGCTGATACTGCGATCCAGCAGATCGAGGATCTGGCGCTTCTGGGAAAATGCCTCGAAGAGCCGCCGCAGCGTATCCACGTCAGACAGCTCTGCAAAGCCCATCAGGTTGGTCTCGCCGGCGAGCACGTATTCGTCGCCCGACTGCTCCGCCTTGTCCATCGCCGCATGGGCGACCGTGATGATGTCATGCATGGCCTGATTCATCGAATCCCTTGCATTATCAAGGTCTTCGAGCAGATTCTTGCGAACTTTATGAAGATCGGTGCCGGCGTAATGTTCGTTGATGTAATTCTGCGCGTGCTGCAATTCCGACGCGGAATAATTGCGATCTGTGTGCAGAACACGGTTCTGCACCTCGGTATCGTTGATCACGAGAATGACCAACACACGGTTTTCCGATAACGGCAGGAACTCGATCTGGCGCAGCGACACTTTGGGCGCCCGCGGCACGCTCACCACCCCGGCCATGCTCGTGAACTCGGACAACATGCTGGAGACCGTGGAAACCAGCGCGCCAGGATTGTCCGCGTCACCTCGCATCTGGCGGCGAATCCGCTGGATATCGTTGTCGCCAGGTTGTCGATACCGAACGAGCGTGTCGACGAACAGCCGATAGCCTTTCGGGGTCGGGATCCGGCCTGCAGACGTGTGTGGTGCGGAGACGAGGCCCATCTCTTCGAGATCCGACATGACATTGCGAATCGTGGCCGGGCTGAGCTCAAGACCGGGATCTTTCGAGAGCGTTCTCGAGCCTACCGGCTGGCCATCCCGAATATAGCGCTGAATCAGGGCTCGCAGCAGCTGCTGGCCACGGTCATTCGGTACGGATTTGGTTACATCTGCTGACATTCGCCAGAAACGCTAGCAATGGCTTGGCGGTCGGTCAAGGGTCTGCAACAATTGCCACATGGATACTGAATTCCGAAACATCGCCCTGATCGGCCGGCAGACCGACACGCGCGTCGCAGCGCCGATGCAAGCCCTCGCCGCCTATCTTAACGATGCCGGTGTCAATGTATGTGCCGCCGACACACTTGCGCTCGATTTGCCTGTGGCGCGCGTCGCAGAGGAAGCGCTGTGCGACAACGCGGACCTCGCGATCGCGATCGGTGGCGACGGCACCATGTTGTACGCGAGCCGCCTCGCTCGCGAAAAAGGGACTCCCATTCTCGGCGTCAACAGGGGCCGTCTCGGCTTTCTCGCAGACGTCACGCCGGATGAGATGATCGCCAGCATCGAAAGTGTACTCGGCGGCAATTACATCCGGGATTCGCGCCTGTTGCTCAAGGCGTGCCATGTCAGTGAGGCCGGCGAAGAGTCTGTCGAGTACGGACTCAATGATGTGGTGGTTCAGAGACGCGGTGCCGGGGGCATGGTCGATTTTTCGACGCGGGTGGCGGGCGAATACGTTAACACCCACTCCGGCGACGGCATTATCGCCGCAACGCCGACCGGTTCTACGGCCTATGCGCTCAGTTGCGGAGGCCCGATAATCGAACCCCAGCTGGACGCCGTCGCGCTGGTGCCTATCTGTCCACACACGCTGACTGACCGCCCTATCGTCATACCCGCGACCCAAGACATCGAAATCGTCCTGCTGAGACGCGACGACACCCGCGCAGAGATTACCGTCGATGGCAGCCACCTGGGAACGCTGCGTCCGGGCGACTCCTTGCGCATTGCAATGGCGCCTCAGCGTATTACTCTATTGCACCCGCCGGCTCATGACTTCTACGGCATACTGCGTTCCAAGCTCTTCTGGGGACGAGACAGCCGCAAACGCGGCGACCAGGAGCTGGAATCCTGACATGTTGATGAACCTCCAGGTGCGCGATTTCGCGATTGTCGACCGCATTGATATCGAGTTCGATGCGGGCATGACCGTGCTCACGGGCGAAACAGGCGCCGGCAAGTCCATTCTCGTCGATGCATTGGGACTCGTTCTCGGGGAACGCGGCAGCGCACAGCTCGTCCGCGACGGTGCGAAGCGCGCCGAGTTCGCCGCCGAGTTCGATGTCGCGAAATTACCGGCAGTCAGGGAATGGCTGGATGAACAGGCTTTGGACGTCGATGACGACTGCCTGCTGCGACGGGTAGTCAATGCCGACGGGCGGTCGCGCGCCTTTATTAACGGAAATTCCGTGCCATTGTCGCAACTCAAGGCGCTCGGCGAACTGCTCCTCGACATTCACGGCCAGCACTTCCACCAGTCACTTGGCCGTCGGGACATCCAGAGAGCCCTGCTTGATCATTTCGGCGGGCTCCTCGACGCCCGCACAAATGTCGAATCCCATTATGCTCTGTGGCGTTCCCTGGCCGACCAGCTGCAAAACCTCAGCGATGCCGAAGCCGACCGGGCATCGAGGCTCGACCTTCTGACCTTCCAGCTCAACGAACTTGAATCGCTGGCCCTCGAACCCGGCGAACTCGATGCGTTGATGAGCGAACGCCAGCGACTTCAGAACAGCGGCAGGCTCGCGGAAGGCGTGGGCTCCGCGCTCGATCGACTGTTCGACAGCGAATCCGCTAACGCGAATAGCCTGGTCTCCGAGGCAACTCGATCGATCGAGCAGATGATCGAATTCGATGCCTCCCTCGAACCTGTGCTCGAAGCGCTTAACGGCGCCAGTATCCAGGTCGCCGAAGCGGCCGAGACGCTGCGGCGCTACGGTGAGTCGATTGACATGGATCCGGCGCGACGGGACTGGGTTGAAGAACGGCTCGATGCGATACAGTCGATCTCGCGTAAGCACCGTGTTACGGGAGACGAGCTACTCGAACTGGCCGCGAGGCTTCGCGCCGAGCATGACGAACTCAGCCATGCCGAGGAGCGAGGCCGCGAACTCGAAGAACAGGCCGAATCCGCTGAAGCGGAGTACGTGGCGCTTGCCAGTAAACTGTCGAAAGCGCGCGCCAAGGCTGCCACCCGGTTTTCTGCTGCAGTCACCGATGCCATGCATGGCCTTGGCATGCCGGGCGGCGTCTTTCACGTCGCCCTGACGCCCCTCCCGGTCGAATCAGCCAGGCCGTGGGGTCTCGACAATATTGAATTCCTGATCAGCGCGAATCCGGGCCAGGCGCCGCAAGCGCTGGCGAAGGTGGCTTCCGGCGGCGAACTCTCGCGTATGGCTCTCTCGATCCAGGTTATCGCGAGCGATGGCAGCGCTATTCCAACGATGGTGTTTGACGAAGTGGACAGCGGCGTTGGCGGCGGTGTGGCCGAAATGGTCGGGCGACGCCTGCAGGAGCTGGGGGCGAATCGCCAGGTACTTTGCGTAACTCACCTGCCGCAGGTCGCCAGCCTCGCGGATCAGCATTTTCGCATCAGCAAAGTCACTGACGGCAAGTCAACGCGCACACGAGTTCACGTTCTGGGCAATGAGGAACGCATCGAGGAACTCGCTCGAATGCTGGGAGGCGTGGATATCACCCGCAAAACGCTCGAGCATGCGGCAGAAATGCTCGCGGGCGCGCGCAAGAAACGCGCCTGAGCGATACGGCGAGCGCTACTCGTCGGACACGTCGTCCTTGTTTTTGACGTAGAGCACGAGGCTGTGATCCAGCAGGTCATAACCGTACTTGTCAGCGATCTCGTGCTGCAAGCGCTCGATCTCCTCGCTCACGAACTCGATAACATCGCCGGTTTCGACGCAGACCATGTGATCGTGGTGGTCGCCGTCATCGAGCTCGAACACGGAATGCCCACCCTCAAAATTGTGGCGCGTAACCAGCCCTGCCGCTTCGAACTGGGTCAGAACGCGGTAGACCGTGGCCAAACCGATATCCTCACCGGATTGCAGCAGCTCCTTGTAGATATCCTCAGCGCTGAGGTGACGCAGCCTGGCTCCCTCGAGAATCTCGAGGATTTTCAGGCGCGGCAGCGTGACTTTCAGGCCGGCTTTGCGAAGTTCTTTTCGTTGCTGCATGAACAAACTCTTTCAAGGTATGATGCGCGCCTATTATGACGCAGGTGGCAGCCGGACTCTATGATTTACCGTAAATGGACCGTTCTTCTTTGCATAGCAATCGTGCTGGCGATAAGCAGCGGCTGCGTCTATCGCGCCAATATCTCCCAGGGCAACCTGATCAAGGAAGAAGACCTGGACCAGGTTGAGCTTGGCATGACCAAGAACCAGGTTCGTTTCCTGCTGGGCACGCCGCTGATTGATGACCCATTTCACGTAGATCGCTGGGACTATGTCTATTACATCAGGATTGGCCGCCAGGACGCGAAATTCAAGCGCTGGGTGACAGTGATTTTTGACGAGGGTACAGTCGGCGAGATTCGCAAGGATCAGGAACTAGACCCCAACCTTTAGCCGCCGCGCCTCCCGCGGGTCCATTTCCAGGGGTCGGTAGAGTTCGACCCTGTCTCCCTCTTTGACAACCTGGCTTCGAGCAATGGGCTTGCCCCAGATACCGGCCTGCAAGGCATCGAAGTCAACGTCGGGAAACTGTCGAGCGAGCCGACTTTTCTCAATCGCCACGTCAGCCGTGGAGCCATCCGGTAGCTCAACGACCAGTAATTCCTGCCTGTCTGCCAGGGCGAAAACGACCTCAACCCGCATAGATTTTCGCCGCTTGCTGGGTGAACGAGTCCACCAGCGAATTACAGGTGTTTTCGAAGAAACGCCCGAAGATGACATCGGTCGCCCGACTCTCGAACTGGAATTTCAGATCAAGCTCCACCTTGCACCCAGCGTCGCCCAGTTGTTGAAACGTCCAGCCGCCGGCCAATTGCTTGAACGGACCACCGACCAGGGCGATACCCAGGGACTCGTTTTCCACCAATGCATTGCGAGTCCGAAATCGCTTGCTGATGCGACCCCGGTGCAACTCCAGTGACGCTTCGATAAATGACTCTTCGCGAATGTGCACTTCGGCGTCATTGCACCACGGAAGAAAGGACGGGTAGGCCTCTACGTCCTTGACGAGCGCGTACATCTGGGCGGCAGAATACGGGACAATCGCACTGCGGCGGACGTTTCGCATATAACCCGCCTTGCCCTAAGCGATCAGGCTGCCGATCCAGTCCAGCAAGCCGACAGCCTTCAGAAGAACAAACAGAATACCGAGCGGTGCTACGAACCGGGCCAATATCCGCCAGGCCTTGAACAGGTTGCCGGAATTGCCGAGTTCATCCGAGGTCGAGTTGCGACACATGACCCATCCCGCGAACACCGCGATCAACAAGCCGCCAAGTGGCAACATGATATTACTGGTCAGGTAGTCCACGTTGTCGTAGATCGTGCCTGCAAGGAACGTTACGTCGGCGAGTACATTGAACGACAGGACAGACCCAAAGCCGATCGCCCAGATCAGCGATCCGACCATTACTGTGGCCTGGGCGCGGGTGCGATTAAAACGCTCGACAATCCACGCCACGGCGGGCTCCATGAGTCCGATCGCTGATGTCCAGGCCGCGAACGCCAGCAGCACAAAGAAAATGGTCGCGAAGAACACGCCGCCCTGCATCTGGCCAAACGCCAGCGGCAAGGTATTGAATACGAGTCCGGGACCGGCCGCGGGCGTCAGCCCATTGGCGAAGACGAGCGGGAAGATGGCCAGGCCGGCCAGAATCGCGATCCCTGTATCGGCTGTTACGACCGCCGCGGATGCCCCGGTAATAGACGTTTCTTCCGGCAGGTAGGCACCGTACGCCATGACCGCACCCATGCCGATGCTGAGCGTGAAGAACGCCTGGCCAAGCGCGGCCAAGACAGATCCCCAGGTGAGCTTCGTCCAATCGGGCGTGAACATGAAAGAAACGCCCTGTCCGAAGTATCCCGAGTTTATTGAATAGGCCAGCAAGACGAACATCAGGACCAACAGTGCCGGGACCATGAATCTCACGGCCTGTTCCAGACCGCGCTCGACTCCACGAGCGACCACAAAAATCGCCAATGCCATGAATATCGTGTGCGTGAGCCCGACCTGGCGCCAATCCCCGACGAAGTTGTCGAATTCGGCGCCAACGGCCGCGGGCGATGCACCGGCAAACACGCCCGTCGCGCTCTTGACGATGTAGGCCAGCGTCCAGCCGGCTACGACACTGTAATACGAGAGGATCAAAATGCCGGCGACCACACCCATGCCGCCCACCCACTTCCATCGCGGCGAGCTTCCCTCTTCCTTGCCCAGTAATTCCATAGTGGCGACGGGATTGCGCCGCCCGCGACGACCGATCAGGATCTCGGACATCATCACCGGCATTCCAATGACGATGACGCAGATCAGGTAGACGAGTACAAATGCTCCACCGCCGTTTTCACCCGCGACATACGGAAACTTCCAGATATTGCCAAGACCAACAGCTGAGCCGGTGACGGCGAGAATGAACGCCATCCTCGAAGACCAGTGGCCGTGAAGTGAATCTCGCTTGGCATCGCCGGCCTGGTTCGTAAGCATGTTGTTTCTCGTTTGGAAAAAGATTCCGGCGATTCTTATATAAATCCCGGTGCCTGACAACGCTTTCCCCGTATAATCGCGCCGCAAACAAGGACTTCGATCACTTTCAAAGATGGGCAAGAAAAAGAAAAACAAACCAGCTGGCAACGTCATTGCCGTTAATCGGCGGGCGCGCCACGACTACTTTATCGAATCCCGTTTTGAGGCTGGGCTTGCTCTCGAGGGGTGGGAAGCGAAGAGTCTGCGGGCGGGTAATGCCCAGCTAACCGAGGCCTATGTCAATCTGAAGAAAGGTGAGGCATGGCTGGTGGGCGCCCATTTTGCGCCCTTAAAGACGGCCTCGACCCATATACAGACCGATCCAACCCGACCCCGCAAGCTATTGCTGCACCGCCACGAACTGGATCGGCTGATTGGCGCAGTTGAACGCAAGGGCTACGCTCTGATTCCCCTGGAGCTGCATTGGCACAAGGGGCGCGCCAAACTGGACATTGGCCTTGGCAAAGGCAAGAAACAACACGACAAACGGGCCGACCGAAAAGACAGGGATTGGCAGCGACAGAAAGAACGCATCCTGAAACACTAACTATAAAACAATGGTTTAGCCACTTTAATTAAAGTTAATTCTTCCAATGTTTCCGCGGAAACGTGCGTTTCTACCATTGTTTTTGTGGCATTTGCCCCTACACTATGCGCACACGGGGGTGACATGGCTTCGACGTGGGTCGCGAAACTCCGAGTGCATGCCGAGGGACAGAGTACCTCGTAAATCCAACTGTAAAACTTATAGTTGCCAACGACGACAACTACGCTTTAGCTGCTTAAAAACCAGTTTGAAGCCTTCTGCCCGGATCGTGCCTGTGCGTCCGGATTCCAGGAGTCATCCACACAGGACCGCGGCAAGGGCATGTTCTGGGCTCGAACCGTTGAATCCTTACAGAACTGGCTGTGAGTTTTCCCTGCCCGTCGGGTAGCCTGCAGTGAGATTAATGACGGAATAAGCATGTAGACCTCGTAGCGGAGGACTTGCGGACGTGGGTTCGATTCCCACCACCTCCACCAACGAATGCATAAAGGGCTGCCCGAAGGGTGGCCCTTTTTGCATTTTGGTCGGAGTGCTGTGGATCGAAGCCACGTAGTGGGTTCACAAAACGCGGCGCAGCCCGTTTTGGACGCACGCAGTGCGCCGCGAAGCGGTGAACTGCCAGCGGCAGCTCATCCATTCCCACCCTACTTTGCCTCGATTAATTCCTGGACCGTGCCTTCCAGCCGCGTCATACCACCCGCCCTGCCAGTCTCTAGCGCAAGCTCGGCGTCACCGGTCTCGCTAAACGCCTGAAGCGCAAGCAGCGCACCAACTCGATTCCCACTGGCACAGTGCACGAGGACGGGTCCGTCGTGTTGTTCCAGCAGCGCCGCCAGTTCTTCCGCTCTCTCGAAGGTGATGTCCGACCGGCCCACCGGAAACAACACGTATTCCATACCGAGCTCAGTGACAATCGCAGGCTCATCGAGACCCCGATCTTCGCCCTCGGTTCGAATATCGATGACCGCGACGTAACCTTTCTCGGCAAACACCCTGAATCCGGCCTCATCAGGCTGGCCGGCCGACGTAATTCCGTCAACCGGCACCACCTCGCCCAGCGCCACCACAGCATCAAGGTCAACCTTGAGACTAGTGACGGCACTCGGGTCCGCCTCGCCGGCAATCGCAATCGCCGTGCTCAAGATCAATCCGCATAACAGCGTCAGCTTCTTTCCCACGGTCTTCTCACTCATATCGGGGTTAGTCGGAAAGCGTCAGGCGACTGTTCACCTCGACGCCCCGTTCTGTCAGGTAAACATTGATTGCCATACGATCGTACAATTCTCCGGACGATACTATGGCGTCCCTCATCGCGGTGCGCATCTCCTCGGGCATAGGCTCGCCTTGCTCATCCTCGTCTTCCGTCATAACGGCCTCGCCGACGAATTCGTAGTACCTCTTCGCGTCCGCGCTCGCACTCACAAAGGGCCTGGCAGGTGACGTGTCGGCACTCAACATGGCCTCAGCCTCACTCGCCGCACCCTCACCCAGCGCGATTGACAGGCCGTTCTCCGACAAAGCGGCAAACGCCTGCTCTGCTATCGCTGCCAGCTGCGGAAGGTCCAACATCTTCGCCTTGCCATCGGGCAGCAGGTTCAGCGCTGCGACCTCGGGGCTCATCATCGCTGCCATCATTACGAGGTCCTGCGCATTTTCGATGGCCACGAGGATGCTCGCATCAATCGATTCGGGCGGTTTCTGTGTCCCCATATCCATTCCCTCAATGTTCGTGACATTCGCCAGCATGCCTCGAAAGCTATAGGCGACTGGCGGCAACGGCTTGGCCAGTGCCTCTCTCCCCGTCGCCACGCTCGCGTTAACGTCGGCGAAGAGCTCACATTCAAACGGGTCGGCCTCCAGTGCGTCGAGGCGGGCCTCATAGAAGTTTCGTGCTGCCATCATGTCGATGCTGAACCCGAATGAGAACAGGCCACCGACGTCCAGGCCAAGCCCGGGCACGCTCGACGGCAATGAAGCCATGCCGCTGGCAATGTCTTCGCGAAGCTCAACGACCATCCCTGTTTCGAGAATTTCAGTATTGACCGCCGTATAGCCCATGACAACACGCGGTGCGACGGCCGCCAGCTCACCAATCTCGGTACGACATTCCGGCGGCGTGTCATCGTCACTCATGCCAAGCAGCTCGAGAAGATCGGCGTTCTTACCCGATGGGTCGCCCGTAAACGTTGCGGCGACGCGCTCAACGTCGACGAAGCTCACGAAATGATCCGTGAACCCATACTCCCTGGATATCTCTGCCAGTACCTTGCTGCCAGCGAGGCTGTTGCCCGGTTTTTCAATTCCCAAGGTCTGGGCGAGCCGCTCGTCGCCAATACCTGCCGGCACCACTGCAATAACAGCATCCTTGCCGAATGTTGAAATTACGAGGCGGAGTTCGTCGAAATCGCGATATCGATAGGACTGGCCCGCAAGCTCACCAACCAGGAATTTTTCGTTGGCCTGGGATTCGAGTCGGGCGATCGTCGCCTCGAATTTATCAATTTCACTTACCCCGATTCGAATCACCGGGAGAATGCCGTCCCCGTAAATCGCGAAAAGCGCATCTCTGCCAATCCCTGCATCGCGCAGTCCTTTGACGCTCATGAGACTGAGCATTTCATCCATGAACCCCCGCAGCTGCGCAGCCTCTTCGGCACCCTCTTCCTGCGCCGACAGCTCGGTCAGATGCTTGGATAAGCGGTAACGAATGATGCGCTGATAGGCAGAGAGCATCTTGTCTATCGATGGCTCGAATTTGTCCATTAGCTCATCGGGAAAGGGCTTGGTGAACGCCATGGCGTACGGCGTGTCGGCCGGTATGTATTGCAGTATCTCTGTGGACTTGCCGTCTTCCGCATCTACACAGGAACTCAGTAAGAGTGCAGCTACAACAGCAAACATGGCGATTCGAGCGAGGTGGTTCATGACTATACGTTCCTTTCAAATACAGGTGTGAGAGACACCACAGCGTTGCCCCTGTGGTGACATTTTCATCTCGAAGACGAGTAAAGTCGTGATTTATGACGGTCTGGTAGGTCGCGCCTGGCGCGTGCCGTCTTGAAATAACCCTAACAAGGTACACTGCCCTGATGCAACTCCTTGATGTCACAGACTCTGACCTCGCCGACGTACTGGCGCTGAACGAAGCGTCCGTACCACACGTCAGCAGTATGGATATGGAAAGAATACGCTGGTTCGCCGCCAACGCGGGCTATTTTCGAATTGCGCGAATTGATGAGACGTTCGCTGGCTTCCTCATCGGACTCCGGCCCGGCATCGACTACGGCAGCGAAAACTACGGCTGGTTCTGCGCGAACTATCGTGACTTCGGCTACATCGACCGCGTGGCCGTGGCACCATCAGCGCGACGTCAGGGCGTTGCGTCGAGTTTGTACGACGACTTCGCGAATACGCTGCGTGGTGAGGTTGACGTCATGACCTGCGAAGTCAACATCCGCCCGGCAAATGAATCGTCGATGCGCTTTCACGAATTACAGGGTTTCCGGCAGGTCGCGAGCCAGGAGACTGAGGGCGGCACCAAGGAAGTAGCCATGATGGAGAAAATACTTTGAACGACGCCAAGAACAACCGGGAATTTGATGTCATCGTGTACGGCGCGACGGGGTTCACCGGGACCCTCGTTGCCGAATACCTGCTACGGCAGTATGGGCTGGACGGTGATCTGAAATGGAGCATCGCTGGCCGTAGCGCCAGCAAGCTTGAGGCAGTAAGAAATTCGCTGGGAGAAGGAGCAGCAGACCTCGCAATCACCGTTGCAGACAGCGGTGACAGAAGTGCACTCGCAGAGCTTGCTACAAGAACCCGGGTCGTCATCACCACAGTTGGACCTTACGCACTGTACGGTTCAAATCTCGTCAGCGCGTGTGTCGAGGCCGGTACCGACTACTGCGACCTGGCCGGAGAGGTGCAGTGGATTCGCAGGATGGTGGATAAGCATCACGAGCGAGCGAGCGAGACCGGCGCACGTATCGTGCATTGCTGTGGTTTCGATTCGATTCCGATGGACATGGGTGTATTTTTCCTCCAGCAGGCAGCCAACGAAAAGTACGGCAGTTATTGCCACAGTATTGCCCTGTTCGTGAAGGCAACAAAAGGCACTGCGAGTGGCGGCACAATTGCGAGCATGATGAATATCGTCGAGGAAGCAAAAGGCGATCGCAGCATCGCCCGTATGATGGCCGACCCGTACGCGTTAAACCCTGAGGGCGAACGGGAAGGTCCGGACGAACGCGATCAGCAGAAAGTGCTGCATGATCAACTGGCAGGATGCTGGACAGCTCCGTTCGTCATGGCCGGCGTAAATACTCGCGTGGTCAGACGCAGCCATGCACTTGCCGGCTATCCGTACGGTCGCAATTTTCGCTACCGGGAATCCGTGCTTACCGGGAAGGGTGTCGGTGGCTGGCTCAAGGGAACGACGATGACACTCGGTCTCGGCGCGCTCGTCGTCGGCATTTCGTTTGGCGCCACGCGGAAGCTGTTGAAGAAATTTGTGTTGCCAAAACCCGGTGAAGGTCCGTCGCCAGAGTTGCAGAAGTCAGGGTTCTTTAACCTGATGCAGATTGGCGAACTTGCAGACGGCCACATCATGAAAACGCGGATCACGGGTGATCAGGACCCAGGCTATGGTTCCACCAGCAAAATGCTGGCCGAGGCCGCTGTCTGCCTGGCGCAGGACAAGCTCGACACCGAGGGCGGCGTACTGACTCCCGCGTCCGCAATGGGGGACAAACTGCTCACCCGGCTACGTGACAACGCAGGGCTTACCTTCGACGTCGTTGACTAGTGCCCGGCCGCGCCGGAGTAATGCAGGTCCTTGGTAAATTTCTCGCCCGCCTCGATTCGAATCGGCAGTCGATTACGCGGTGAGGCAATGGGACAGGTCGAGAAGTCGTTGAACGCGCACGGTGGGCTGTACGACAAATTGAAGTCGAGGACTAATATTCCGTCGTCTCCCGGTGCGTCCGCATACACGAATCGGCCGGCGCCGTACGTCTCGTCACGATTGGTTTCATCACCAAACACGAAGAAAAGTTTGTCACCGGACAGCGTTGGTTCCAGGTCAAATCGCTGGCCATTGAGCTCAAATGAGGCGACACCCGGTGCCACGGGATACTGCTGGAATCCTTCAATGACTGTATCCACGGCGATTGTGCGCGGCTCGTCATAAAGCTCGAGCTCTGCCGTTACCCGCAGTGTCGGATCAATGTCGTAGTAAGGCAAAGGCCCGAAATTATCCACAAACGGGTGCTCGTAGTCGCGAATCCGAATCGCCAGCTTGCCGCCTCTTTCAATCAGCATCCAGGCCAGCGATCCATGTGAAACCATAACCGCTTTTCCTGTCGTATCCGGTTCCAGAAGTATGTCCGTAACAGGCTGACCATCGACGAGGACTTCGACGCCCTCCTCCACGATCAATCGCACACCATTGTCGCTGACATCAAATTCTCCAATGCGAGCAGCGGCGCTTGCGGGGACAGTGATATCGCTGTCCGGATCCGACCCGATCACATAGACGCCGGGTTCCAGCCAGTACAGTCCGATCTGGTTCAGGTAACCCGTCGGCGCCAGCAGCCGCTCCAGCCTTCCGGCGCGCCATTCGTGCACATCCTGGTCATACGCTGCAGGATCTGCTTCCGGCTCCGCGCGCCCGCAGGCCGCTATGAGCGTGAGCATTACAGGGATAACAAGGCCTTTCTTCATCAGGGTCGCTCTTTTCCGTATCAATTCCGAGACCGGGTCTCTATAATCCGCCGCCACTCTGTTTGGCGCCGCCCAAAATGTCTGATATTTCCAAACTCCGTAACATAGCGATTATCGCGCATGTTGACCATGGCAAGACTACTCTTGTCGACCAGATGCTGCAGCAATCCGGGACCCTCGGTCCGCGAGCTGCTGTGCCCGATCGCGTGATGGATTCCAGCGACCTGGAGCGTGAGCGCGGCATCACTATCCTTGCGAAGAATACCGCCGTCAACTGGAACGATTACCGCATCAATATCGTGGATACGCCGGGCCACGCCGATTTCGGTGGTGAGGTGGAACGAGTCCTCTCGATGGTCGACAGCGTGTTGCTGCTGGTCGATGCGGTCGAAGGACCCATGCCGCAAACGCGCTTTGTTACGCAGAAGGCCTTTGCACAGGGGCTCGTACCGATCGTGGTCGTCAACAAAATCGACCGCGACGGGGCCCGACCGGACTGGGTGATTGACCAGACCTTTGATCTTTTCGACCGCCTCGGCGCGACGGACGAGCAACTGGATTTCCCGATAATTTACGCATCCGCCCTGGATGGGTATGCAGGACTTGACTCCGGCGTACGCGGCGGTGACATGACGCCATTATTTGAAACCATCGTGCAGCATGTCCCGAGCCCGGACGTTGATGCTGAAGGCTCGTTGCAGCTCCAGGTTTCCAGCCTCGACTATGACACCTACACCGGCTTGCTCGGGATCGGACGGATCCGCCGGGGCAAGCTGAAGGCGAATGCGTCGGTTAGCGTGGTGGCGCCGGATGGGGCGTCGCGACGTGCGCGCGTACTTGAGTTGTTTGGCTTTCACGGCCTGAAGCGTCAGAAAATCGAATCAGCGACGGCTGGAGATATCGTGGTATTCAGCGGGATCGACAAACTCGGGATATCCGACACGCTCTGCGACCCGGACCACGAAGAGCCACTTCCGGCGCTGACTGTCGATGAGCCAACGGTCAATATGACGTTCCAGGTCAACAAGTCGCCGTTCGCCGGCCAGGATGGAAAATTCCTGACCAGCCGCCAGATTCGCGAACGCCTCGACCAGGAACTCAAACACAACGTTGCATTGCGTGTCGACAATACCAACGACCCTGACAAGTTCCGGGTGTCCGGTCGCGGTGAGCTGCATCTCTCCGTCCTGGTCGAGACAATGCGCCGCGAAGGCTTTGAACTGGCCGTGTCCAGACCCGAAGTCATCATGCACGACGTCGATGGCGTCGAGCATGAGCCCTGGGAACAGCTGACGGTCGACTTCGACGAGGAACACCAGGGCGCCGTAATGACGCGTCTCGCCGATCGAAAAGGCGAGTTGCAGAATATGTTCCCTGACGGGAAAGGCCGAATTCGCCTTGATTACAAAATCCCGACACGTGGCCTCATCGGCTTTCGCACCGAGTACCTGACCGCCACATCGGGCACCGGACTGATTTATCACGTTCTTGACGAGTACGCGCCGCGCGTCAAAGGCTCTATTGCCCAACGCAATAACGGCACTCTCGTATCCATGGTCACCGGCAAGGCGCTGGCGTACGCGCTGTTCAATCTCCAGGAACGGGGCAAGTTATTTGTTGGCCACGGCGCGCCGGTTTACGAGGGCATGATTGTCGGCATTCACAAACGACAGAACGACCTTGTCGTGAACCCGACCAAGGCCAAGCAGCTTACCAATGTGCGCGCTGCCGGCACTGACGAGAACCTCGTCCTGACTCCGCCGCTGAACTACTCGCTCGAACAGTCACTGGAATTCCTCGATGACGATGAGCTGCTCGAAGTCACGCCAGCCAACCTGAGGTTGCGCAAGAAACTCCTCAAGGAAACCGATCGCAAGCGGGAATCGCGCCAAAAAGTGTCGTGAATGACGCAGCGACGCTGGCATTTGCCGACCTGCAACCCGAGGAGATCCTCGCCACGCTGGACAAGCTGGGTTTTCGCTGTGATGGACGGTTTCTCGCGCTAAACAGCTACGAGAATCGTGTGTACCAGGTTGGCATCGAGGATGACGCACCGATTGTTGCGAAGTTCTACCGGCCACAGCGCTGGAGTAACGCGGCGATCCTGGAGGAGCACGCTTTCGCTGCAAGGCTGGCAGACCAGGATATTCCGGTCGTTCCACCGCTCGTGCACGGTGGCACTACGATGCACCAATCCGGGCATCATCGCGTCGCGGTCTATCCCTGCTTTGGCGGGCGGGCCCCCGACCTCGACAACTACGAATTGCAGGAACAGCTCGGTCGCCTGGTTGCGCGCATTCATCTCGAAGGAGAACTGTCGCGGTTCGAGCATCGGCCAAGCATCGACATTGACTCGTACGGCACCGAGTCCGTCGAATACCTGCTCGAAAATGACTTCATTCCCGAGGACAACCGCCCTGCCTACGAGAGTATCGTGGAACTGGTCCTCGATGGCGTTGAGGCTTGTTACGAGCGTGCCGGAGACATCCGCGAGATTCGCCTGCACGGCGATTTTCATCCGGGCAACGTGCTGGTCAGGGGTGAGCAACTGCATATTGTCGACCTCGACGACGCTCGGCACGGGCCGTCTGTGCAGGACCTCTGGATGTTCCTGTCCGGCGATCGTGAAGAACAGACGCCGCAGCTCAAAGCGCTACTTGACGGCTACACCTCGTTTCGCCGCTTCGATGCAAGGGAGTTACACCTAATCGAGGCGCTTCGAAGTCTCCGCATCATGCATTATGCCGCGTGGCTTGCGCGTCGCTGGCAGGATCCGGCGTTCAAGGTCGCTTTCCCCTGGTTCGACAGCCGACGTTATTGGGATGATCATGTCCTCGCATTGCGCGAACAGGTAGCGCTGATGCAGGAACGGCCGCTGGAATGGCTCGACTACTGAATGGCCGAACTCGCGGACACCGGATTTGCACTGCTCGAGCGGTGGCACTACAGTTGATCCCGCTTAGCGCCTGCGTATCTCAGGGAACTCTCCGCGACTGAAGCGCTCTGATTAAGCAGCCTGTAATACACCTGCGGATTCTGTCTACTTGATCGTCAAATATTGCTTTGCCTCCGTCACGAGCCTCGCCATCTTCATGCTGGTTGGCTGCAGCTCGACCGTCACCATGGAGATGCCGACGATTCCGGAGCCGCGTATCGAAAAGATTCCGGTTAATGTTGCCGTGCGGATACCTGCACAGTTCCAGGATTTTGTGCACTCCGAAGAGGTGCTGGGCAAGGATACGTGGACGATTCACCTCGGTAGCTCGAACGCCGCATTTTTCACGCAGCTGTTCGGTTTCATGTTCGAGAACGTCACCATTCTGGGCCCGGACGACGACGCGCGCGATTACCAGTTCGATGCGCTGGTTGAACCATCAATTGAAGGCTTCGAGTTCTCGGTGCCTAGCCAGAGCCAGACAAATGCATTCGCCGTGTGGATACGCTACCGTATTGCCGTGTTCGACAGCATTGGCAATAGCGCATCGAGCTGGACCGTCAGCGCATACGGCAAGAGCCAGAAGGAAGGTCTCGGTGGCTCGGATTCGTTGCGACGGGCCGCGATACTCGCGATGCGTGATGCCGCAGCGCTGATCATTATGCAGATGGACAAGGTCACAGATATCCGCAAACTGGCCGATGGGCCGCTCGAGCCGGCTGACGATGAGCCGGGAGCCGTGAATGCCGATGCATCGCCTGGTGTCGAAAACAACGAACCGGACAGCGTCATTGGCGTCTTTGCGATTGGAGGTATTGACGATGCAGCTGAATAACGCCCTGCTGGGAATCCTGACGATCTGTCTCACGGGATGCGTGACATCGCGCATTGAGGACAATCGCGCACAGGGAACCGGCATCGAAGACGGCGAGTCTGTCGTTGTCATGGCAAAGAGCTATCACCAGGGCAATGAGACCGAAGCGGACTACATCGCCTGTGTCGAGAGAGCGCTGGGCAAAGGCTCTGATGCGGTACGCGTGATCCCAAATCAGGAATTTGTGGATAATCTCTTCCCCTGGTTCGAGCCCCGCACGGCACCGGCTGATACCAAGGGTCTGCCAGGATTGATGGGCCGTCCTGGTGTCGAGGCCGCCGTCAGGGAGATGGGCGTACGTTATATCGTCTGGCTGGACGGCGACACCGAGCGCGTAGCCGAGGGCGGCAGCCTGTCCTGTGCGGCAGGACCGGGTGGTGGTGGCTGCTTTGGCTTCGCCTGGTGGCAAAACGACTCTGACTACGAAGCGACCGTGTGGGACCTCGACGTGCATGAACACGCAGGGACGATTTCGGCTGATGTGACGGGTACGTCTTTCCTGCCTGCGATCGTGGTACCCATCCCGCTGATCGCGCGCCCACAAGCCAAAGCCTGCAAGGGCCTTGCCACTCAGCTACGGGCATTCATCGTCCAGTAAGCCTGGCTCAGTAAGGTCGTCCGGCCCGAATCAATGCGGCCCTGTAGAACGGCGACTCCAGCGAGCCGATGGAGACACTGCGTCCCGATTGCGGCGCATGCACGAAGCGCCATTCCCCCAGGTACATACCGACGTGAGACATCTTGCCGTCGATACGAAAGAACAGGATATCGCCCGCCTGCAGATCATCTTCATCGACGGTCGCGGATGCCGACCACAGTTCGCCGGTCGTTCGCGGTACCGTGACGCCTGCACGCGAATAGGAAAACTGAACGAGGCCGCTGCAGTCGAACCCCTGGGGCGTCGAACCACCATAGCGGTACGGTGCTCCGACCTGGTCCAATGCGATCATCGCGGCTCGCTGCCCCTTGTCGGCGGCCTGCGGCGAGGTGGTGTCCGCCGGATTCGACGCGCACGCGGAAATCGCCAACACGGTGATTGCTAAGGAAAAAATGCGAAACAGGCGGGCCGGCTGCGCTATCATCTGCGACACTCCGATCTGAACTAGCGTCCAGAATACGTCACGAGAACTGAATTCGGTATGAACTGCTTCTCAGCTTTTTGCACAAGCCGATGCTATTTGCTGTTGCTGGCCGGCGCGCTCCTGTGCGTAGCCTGCGGCGTTTCGGATTCGGAATCTGCGGACAACCTGAAGCTACGTGAGTACTCGCTCCATTACACACTGAAGCCGGACCCGACCACGTCGCGCGTTCGCGTTGTGCTGCGCCTGGAACAACCGAGCAATCTGCTTCGTGAACTCTCCTTTCCGCTCGACAAGCGGCTCAGTGATATCGAGGGTGACGGGAACGTCGCGTTTCGCGACGGGATTGTCCACTGGCAGCCGTCAGCGGACGGCGGCGAATTGGCCTGGTGGATAACGGTGCTCGGTGAGCGCGGATCAGGGGCGTACGACGCTCTGCTGACCGGTGACTGGGGAGTATTTCGCGCAGAAGACGTCATTCCCCGCGCCCGCACGCGGACGCTCAAAGGCGCCGAGTCGAGGACGACGATGACATTCGATCTGCCCGCAGGATGGACGGCCGTCAGCGAGTACTCGGCGGTAAACACGCCGGTCGTCGTCGACCGCCCCGAACGCCGATTCGACGAGCCAGCCGGATGGATAGCCATGGGCCGACTCGGGGTTCGCCGGGAGACTCTTGCGGGAGTCCGGGTCGCGATCGCAGGCCCCGAAGGTCATGACGTGCGGCGTATGGATATGCTCGCGCTGCTCAGCTGGACGCTCCCCGAGCTTGTGGCAATCCTGCCATTCGATTTTCCCCGGCTGACAATCGTCAGCGCGAGCGATCCGATGTGGCGTGGCGGACTGTCCGCCCCCGCCTCGCTGTTCATCCATTCCGATCGGCCGATGATCAGCGAAAACTCGACCAGCTCGTTATTGCATGAGTTGATGCACGTAGCCATGCCCATCAATAACCGCGAGGGCTACGACTGGATCGCCGAAGGACTGGCGGAGTATTACAGCATCGAACTACTGCGACGCGGCATGGCCATTACCGAAGAACGTGCCGTGTTCGCATTCGAGCGCCAGGCCGAATGGTCCAAAGAGGCCGACAGGTTGTGCTCAGAATCGTCAACCGGGCCGACCACAGCGCTGGCTGTAACACTGTTCAAGCAACTGAACGACGAAATGACACTACAGACTGAGGGGGAAGCAACGGTGGATTCACTCCTGCCCCTTCTGACTGGAAACGACATTGACGCGGGAACCCTGAGCGCAGCCGTTGGGCAGTTCATTGATTCAGTCCCCGACACACTTCACATCGATAACCTGCCCGGCTGCCTTAGTATTGCGCCAGGAACAGTGGAGAACTAGCCAAACGCATGGACGAAAGTCACGACCTTGAACTGATTCTGCGATCGCAGACACCGATCGTGGTTATCGAATCGCAGGATGAGCGGCGCATGCTGGAACTTCTGCAAGCCGTGACTATTGCTCGAGCCAGCAGTAACTATGTGCCGTTGTTTCGTTGGACGCTCACCGACGGACTCCAACGTCTCGACATATCGCTCGAGCCTCAGGCGATTAACTCGGAACCTCGCGACGTTCTCAAACATATTCGCGCGGTAACGAAACCCGGTGTCTACGTCCTGCTCGACTTCCATCCTTTTCTTGATGATCCCGTACACGTGCGGCTTCTCAAAGACATCTGTATGCAAGCGCGCAAGGTCAACAAGCAACTCGTTCTGCTCAGTCACAAAGTTGAGATTCCACGGGAGCTCGAAAGTTACTGCGCCCGCTTCGACATGGCACTGCCCTCGGAACAGGAACGAACAGACATCATCAAGAAGGCGGCCAGGACCTATGCCCAGGACAACCCGGGGAGCAAGGTCAAGGTCGACCGGAAAGCGCACGAACTGCTCATTCGAAATCTCGCCGGGCTCACGTATGCGGACACCGAACGGCTCGCGCGAAACGCGATCTATGTCGACGGTGCGATCACTCACAGTGACCTGCCCGGCGTTATGCAGGCGAAGTACGAGCTACTGAACCGGGGCGGCGCACTTCAGTTTGAATACGACACGGCCCGGTTTAATGACGTTGGCGGGCTGTCGCGTCTCAAGAAATGGCTAAGTCATCGCCGACCCGCGTTTCGCGGCGATGAAAGCGTCGCGCACCTCGATGCGCCCAAAGGCATTCTGCTACTCGGTGTACAGGGGTGCGGTAAGAGTCTTGCCGCCAAGGCGACTGCCGGTATTTTCGGCGTCCCGTTGTTGCGCCTGGACTTCGGCGCGGTCTACGACAAATACCACGGCGAGACCGAAAGAAAGTTGCGTGAGTCACTCAAGACTGCGGACGTAATGTCTCCCTGCGTCTTGTGGATCGACGAAATCGAAAAAGGCATAGCGGGACGCGGCGGCGAAACGGGAACCACCCAGCGCGTGCTGGGCACATTCCTCACGTGGATGGCTGAGCGGGAAAGCCAGGTCTTCGTTGTCGCCACGGCAAACGACATCAGCACCCTGCCCCCGGAACTGGTCCGCAAAGGGCGATTTGACGAGATCTTCTTCGTCGATCTTCCTGGAGACGAGGTACGTAACTCGATCCTGGCAATTCACCTCGCGAATCGAAATCAGGCGCTCAAGCGATTCGATCTGCGACAGCTTGCGCAGGCCACGGAGGGTTTTTCCGGCGCGGAAATTGAACAAGCCATCGTGTCGTCCTTATACGCGGCGCATGCCAAGTCCGAGCCGCTGGAAACGGCTCATCTGCTGGCGGAAATCGAAGATACCCGTCCCCTGTCGGTTGTCATGGCAGAGCGCATCGCAGCGATGCGCGAGTGGGCTGCGGGCCGCACGGTCCCTTGCGACTAGCCTGATTTGACGTAAGCCGGCAAATTTCCTCTCCTGGTCAATCGAGCGCCGCCGTTGGCGTGATAGACTGCCCGGATGACTAATGAGAATAACAAAACTAACGAATTAGTCTCGGACGACGAGGACCCTACCGCGGAGCTTGAAGCGGTCACTTTTCGGCAGGATCGCCCGCCCGGCGAATCTCCATTGCTTGAGTCTGATGAGAACACCTACAACGTTGCGGCCCGAGCAGATGGCGACGCGAAGACCATCGGCAAACTTCAGTACGATATTGAAACTTTGCGAGCCAAATGGCTTGGCCTCGAAGCAGAAATCAAAGCCCGCGAGGAACTCACGAACAGGCTCTCTGGCGAAATCGAGGAACTACAAGAGACCCTCACGCGCAAGACAAAACTTCTCAAGACCCGTGACAGCAAAGTTAAGGCACTCAAGACAGAGATACGTGAGCGCGACAACCGTCATCGGAACATCACCGCCGAACTGACAAGCGAACTGGAGCTGGCCCGGAAAGCGGCTCGCGAAATCCCCGAGCTGCCGGACTCGTCACCCGCAAGAATCGATGCCGGCGAAAGCGACGATCGACTTGCGCGGGCCGAAGCCTACGCCGATTCATTGCGACGGAAGTTCCAGGATGTCCTGTCCACCCATGAAGATCTGGAGAGTGATCGGGACCGCCTGCAGAATGCGCTGACCGATGCCCTGGCGCGAAATCGGCAGCTGTCAGATGATCTTGCAACCGCGAACCGGGCGAATCTCGATTTGGACCAGCAACTTACCGGGATGGCCGAAAAGCATACAGAGGACATACGTATCCTGCGCTTTGAACTAGGCGAGGCACAGGAAACGGTCTCCCAGACCGAAGTGCTAAACAGCCAACTGGCATCGGATCTCGTCGACACGCGTGGTTTCAAAGAAGAACTTGAGCGCATGTTGTGCGATACCGATGAACGGTCACAGGCCCGCATCGAACAACTCGAAACCGAGTTGCTGCATGCTACCCGCAGAACGCAAGACCTGGATGAGAAGCTCGAGGCTCGCAGCGATGCGATAAACGTCCTCCTCGCGGAACTCGCGCGAAAGTCCGAGCAGGTGGAATCATTAAGCGAAATTGGCGACGTGATTTCGGACATCGATGATCGGATTTCCGAGCGATTTGAAGAAGAGGACGATGATCGCGGCGCGTCACAGAAAAACTATGATCGGGTTACCCGCGTCCTGGTCGGAAAGATCGGCGACCAGTTGCTACGGTTTCCATTGTTTAAAGACCGGCTGACGATCGGCCGGACGAGTGACAACGATATCCAACTCAATGCCGGCTACATCAGCCGTCGCCACGCGGTCGTGCAAACAGATGGCGAATCGACTCGCGTCATCGACTGGGGTAGCAAGAATGGCGTCTACGTGAACTCAAAGCAGGTTACGGAGCACTTTCTGAAAAACGGTGACATCGTTACGATCGGCAACGCGCATTTCCGCTACGAAGAACGGCCAAAGCGCGACGCCTGAAGTGTGAGCGTTTTCACGCTCTTTTTTTCCCAGTTGCACTATGGTTCTCACTACCACAGGGAAGTGAGAAATAGCGATGCTCAGCACGGCCGCAGGGAAGTCCGCCGAATTATCCGATACTCAGGAAATCACGCGCGATTCAGGGCGTCTGATATCGAAGAAGATCTGGTTACCCAAGCTCATTTACGATGCCCTCCCGTATTTCTACCTTCTCTCCGGTTTCCTGGCCTTCCTGGCGACGCTGTACATCAGCGACTGGTTCTGGGTTTTACCCCATTACATACTGTTTTCGGCGGCCTGCATTCACCTGGGCATCATTGTTTACAGACGTCGCCGGCGTCCCGAAGCTTGACCTCCACCCAAAGCTAGGCAACGATAGCGGGCCTTAGAATCCATGGCCCCTGAACATTGAGCGAGAATCCATCCCCTTTCGCGAAATCCCTGAAAAAAGAAGGCGCGTTGTTCGCGATATTGCTGTTTGTCGGGATTGTGCTCCTGCCGTTGGCCATCTGGTTTGTCGGAAAAGCCGTCTTCGGCGCCTATGGCGGCGCCGGTTATGCGGATTTCTTCGGCACCCTCAGCGGTAAGATTCGAAGTGGCGATCTCGTCGCCTGGTTTCTTGTGCTTTCCCCCTACATCGTGTGGCAATGCCTGCGCCTGATGGTATTTGGCTGGCGAAGCGTCGGAAAAACGTGACGGGCATCACAGTTTCGTGATCCCGACTGGTGTTTCGCGCACGCGGTTTATAGTAAAGCCGGAATTCTTCATGCATCCTGTTGTCAGAATCACCTGAACCTCCGGGATATTGTGTCCCACACGGCGACCAAAAGATGTTCGAGAGAATCAAAAAATGGCTCACAAAAGGTTCCTCCGACGAGGAATCGGTACTGACGCAGAACCTGCGGATGACAGGCGCGCATTCGGCCGCACCAAAGGCTGATTCGAATCAGAAAGTGCCCCGGCCCGCTCCGGAATACGTCGCGGCCGACGAAGACCTTGCATCCAAAGTCGAGAGCAATGGCCCCGGCAAGAATGTGTTGATTCGTAACAAATATGTGCGTGAGGACACGGGAACACACGAGACTCTCAAGATCATCGATGACTCGATTGTCGAAACCGGCGAAGAAACCGGCATCGACCCCTACAATACTGGCGAATTTGATCGCTCGAAGAATTGGGACCGGCGCTTCAGCAAGTAGTACCATTCGCGGGTGACTTTACGAATCTCCTTCGAACTCGACGATAACGACCTGCAGCACTTCCAGCTCATCATGGATGAGGCTCGACGCGCGGCCAGCCGTATGCCGCCCGAAGACATCGTCGCCGCCGCCGAAGACCTTCTTTCACAGGTACCCGAGTCCGGCACACCCGGATTCATCGTGGATCGTCTGGACAAGCTCCGACTTATGATTCGCATGCTCTCCGACCTGGAGTGGCGGCTGCCGCACAATGACGCGGCCCGCGTGCTTAATGCCCTCGCCTATTTTGCCGAGCCAGAGGACCTGATTCCCGACCACATTCCGGGCCTTGGTTTCCTGGACGACGCGATCATGATCGAACTCGTTGTGCGGGAGTTGAAGCACGAAATCGAGGCCTACCAGGATTTCTGCGCCTACCGTGACCACCAGACAGCGGAGGGTGCTGATGCCAGCCGTGAAGGCTGGCTGGACGCTCGCCGCAAGGAATTGCAGGCTCGCATGCGCCGTCGGCGCAAACGGGGCAACCGCTTGTTCCGCTAGGCCCGGATAGCGGCACCAGGCGGCGTCTGCGACGTGATTCTAGGGCCAGAAATAGAAGCCGATACCCACCAGACTCAGCCACATGGCCGCCTGTAGCCAATACCGGTATGAATGATTTTTTGCGAGTGTGTAGAAACTTGCAGCGGAGATGAGGGTCATACCGAAGAAGATCAGTGAACTTCGGAGCAATGGATCAAACTCACGCTGCAGGCGCGGATATTCGTCTCCGAGTACAAGGACGACGATAATGACCGCAGTCAGGCTGAACGTAATCGCGAAACTCGATCCCAGGATTATCAGCGTGACGGCGGATAGAGGACGCATGACTTAGTTTCCGATGCGGTATATTTACCGCGAATTAATAATGATTATGACGAATGTGCCCTTGATCCAAAGGCTCTGGAACACTAGCCTAGCCCAATTACGGACAATGCTGAACCTACTTTGGCATAGATGGAGATAACCTTGACAATATCTGGAATTCGCCGCATTAACGGACTCGCAGGACTGGGCCTCGCCCTCCTTGCATGGCCGGCGTTGAGCAACACCACGGCAATTGACCAACAGAGTTTTCTCTATCCTGAAGAACGTCATGAAACCATCGGTGAAATTGTTACGCAGTTTGTGCAGAAGTCGCACTACAACCACGTAGCGGTCGATGACGAGCTCTCGTCCAGGGTTTTTGATGTCTTCATCGAGTCGCTCGACCGCAATCGTATGTACCTGCTGGCAGGCGACATCGAGTATTTCGAGTCCTTGCGCTACGACCTTGACGACATCGTCAAGAGCAAGCCGATGGACCCTGTATTCGAGATGTTCCAGATTTATCAGACGCGCGTCCGTGAGCGGCTGACATTTGCACTGACCCAGCTCGAAAACGAACCCGATTTCTCACTCGATGAGACTTACCAGTTCGATCGCTCAGAAGAACCGTGGGTTGAATCATCGGCCGAACTTGATGAAATATGGCGGAAGCGCGTCAAGAACGATGCGCTTAACCTCGAACTCGAGGAGGAGCCCTGGGAGAAGACGCAGGAAGTCCTGACCAAGCGGTATAAGGGCTATCTTCGACGCCTGAACCAGGTGAATAACGATGATGTGTTCGAGCGCTTCATGAACTCGTTCGCGCATGCCCTGGATCCACATTCCAGTTACATGGGTCCGCGCAACTCCGAGGAATATCGAATCCAGATGAGCCTGTCGTACTTCGGCATCGGCGCATCACTCCAGACCGAAGATGATTTCGTCAAGATTGCCGGCATTATCCCGGGTGGTCCTGCCGCAGCCGACGGATCACTGAAGCCGGAAGATCGCATTACCGGCGTTGCGCAGGGCGTCGACAGCGAAGTGGTTGACGTTATCGGCTGGCGCCTCGACGACGTTGTGGACCTGATTCGCGGCCCCGCGGACACGGTCGTACGTCTCGAGATCATCCCGGCGAATTCTCTGCCGGGCAGCCCCAAGAAATTCATCGACCTGACCCGTGGCCAGGTGAAACTCGAGGAACAGGCGGCCAAGAGCGAAGTCATCGAGACTCAGCGCGATGGACGTGACTGGTCGATCGGCGTCATTGACGTCCCCAGCTTCTACCGTGACTACCGCGCACTAAGCAACGGCGACAAGGACTACACGAGCACTACGAAAGACGTGAAGCGCCTTATCGGCGAACTGGAAGAAGAAGGTATCGACGGCCTGGTCCTCGACCTGCGAGGCAACGGCGGTGGGCACCTGACCGAGGCAACTGCCCTGTCCGGCCTGTTTATCGATAACGGCCCGGTCGTGCAGCTCAGGAACTCAAGCGGCCGAATCAGCCGCCTCGATGACCCTGATCCTGTGGCGCGGGTTGCGTATAACGGCCCACTTGTCGTTCTCGTCGATCGCTACAGCGCCTCGGCCTCAGAAATCTTCGCGGCAGCGATCCAGGACTATAACCGCGGCGTTATCGTGGGCCAGCAGACATTCGGCAAGGGCACGGTCCAGAATCTCTACTCGCTCGATCAGTATATTCGTCCGGATGGTGACAAAGGCTACGGCCAGCTTACCCTGACGATTGGCAAGTACTATCGGGTTACCGGGGAAAGCACCCAGCATCGTGGCGTGGACCCGGACATTGTCCTGCCGTCGCATATCAACGCCGAGATCGTGGGTGAGAGTGTCCGGGACAGCGCCCTGCCCTGGGATACCGTGCAAACAACGCGTTTCCGTTCGGGCGAGCCCCTGACCTCGACGATCGAGTCTCTTACAGCCACGCACGCTGAACGCGCCGAGGACGACCCCAATATCCGGTTTCAACTCGACGTCATCGAAGCCACGAGAGAAATGACCTCGCAAAAAAGCCTGTCCCTGAACAAGGCGGTGCGCACGGCTGAACGCGAGGAAGAACTGCAGAAACGGCTGGATCGAGAGAATGAACGCCGCGCCGCGCTTGATCTCGAGCCGATCGCCAGCCTTGACGATCTGGAGGAAGACGAGTTTCCGGACATCTCCCTGGAACAGGCCACGGGCATCGTCACGGATCTGGCAACCCTGCGAGAAATCGCGTCACAACCACCGCAAGCGGCGCAGGTGCAGCCCTGATCCGACCGCTTGACGCTCTTCGACGGGGTGTTATACTCGACTATAACACCGCGCAGTTTGCGGAGGCACTCAGGGTCATTTTATGACGGCAAGGCCAATAGGACGGACGCAAGCTAACCTCGCTGCACTCGCGGCGAGCCTCGCGCTGGCCACTGGCTTTGTAGCCGCCGCCCATGCCGCACCGGTGCATGAGACACTCTGTAACGACAAAGGCGACGCCACGCTCGAGGTTTCAGAAAGCGAGCTGAGCTTTACGCTCATTAACCATGAAATAGAAGACGAGGAAGCTGCGGAAAAAGTGGATGCCCTGTCTGCCGAGCATGCCCTCCGGCCCCGAGCTGTAGCAACCATCCGCGAGGTATTTGCTGACAGTGATGACGAGGCTGAGCCCGCCAAGACTGAACAATCTGACGCGGACGATACGGTTATTATGAACACCCGGGTTCCGGGTTTCTCCGACGATGAGTTGGCGCGTTTCAAGCGCCAGATGTATCGGAAAGATATCTAGCCAGCCTGATCTAGCGGCTTAGCGCTTTCGCCACCGCGAAAAAGTTCTCACCCAGTAAGTTGGCATCGGACTGTCTGACGACGCCATTCCTGTCGATATCGTAGACGGTGGCAACGGTCCCCGGCACCGGCACAACGTCGTCGTCATTACGAAAAACCGCGTGTTTGGCAATCAGTTTCGCCCGCTTTTGCAGAATTCCCGCGAAGTCATCAACCTGGTCCACCTCCTCGCGGCGCCTCGCTAGTATTTCCAGCAGTTCATCACAGTCGGTTTTGCCGCCATAATTGACCGCGCCGACACTCTTTTCGGCGGCTTCTTTCGCCAGTCCGACGAGGTCGTCTTCCTTGTAGTCAAGGTAGAGTTGTTGGGCGAACGACAAGACCATGAAATTGATCGAACGCTTGGCCGCGGGATCGAGTCCCTCGTGATCGGGCGGGCTCGTGTTTCGTACTCCATCGAGCTCGAGCAGCAACGCCTGCTCCTGGCCCTGCGCTTCGGCAATGGACGCTTCTATTTCGTCCACGGCCGTTTCCTGCGAACGACCGTGGAGCATCTTCGAGATCCCGCCCATGGTCGTAAGCTTGTGGCGTTCGGCCTGTAGCTGGTCTTCCAGTAGCTGCAGACGCATCCGATGCTCGCCGATCCTGCGCTCGACCTTTTCGGCTTCCTTATCAATTTGCGCTTTCCAGGTAGCCAGGACTTTGCCGTGGATCTTGTCCTCGCGCTGCTGCTTCAGCTGTTCGGCAAAACGCGCGACCTTGTTCTCACAATGGGTTGCAAGTCGCTTTAGCTGATAGAACACCACAACGTTGTGCATCCATTCGGGATCCAGCAACAGGGCCTCGAGATGGCCGAGCTTCTGCTGTACCCGTTCAATGGCCCCCTGCCGCTCCTTGATGCGATCCTGCAATTGGTATTTCTCGTCGCGGAGCGCTGCAAACTCCTTCTTGAGCTCGGAACGGTTCCGGAACAGGTCCACGAGCTTGTCCGCGTCCTCCGTGGGTTCGGGCTCTGTTTTGAAGATTCCGGTAAGACTTGCCACAGCGATACTCTTTGCTCATTCCAGGTTCTGCGGGCACATGCCCGCGACGGTAGTGAACATAATGATCGCAGTACCGCAAGCGCGAAACGCTGACAGAATCGACAGTTTTAGCGTTCGAGGACGAGGTGTCCCTGCTCGGAGAGGTAGTCCAGCCACTTATTGAGCACGACATTGCGCCGCCAGCGGCGATCCAGCTCCTTGTGATGCTCCCGCACCAACCGCTGCAACGCGGTATGACGCTGGCAATCGCCGATCGCCATAACTTCGGCTTGTTTGCCGTCGAGATAGACGCGCGCGGTTATGTCCGGGTCGATCAGCAGCCCATCGTCTGTCTCAAGGTGGTAGGTCAATGACAGGGTAACGGTGTAGCGGCACCGCTCCAGGATCTCGACGTGCAAATCGCAATCGCCAACGACGCAGGAATGAAAGCAACCGTCGATCCGCTCAAGATCGGGTATCAGTCGCAACATGCGCAGGTAGTTGCTCTCGTACAGAGACATGAGACCGACAAAGCTGCCGGGCTTGGCAATGGTCTCCGGAACAAGTTGTGAGTCGAGCAACATGCACCCAATATAGCAGGGCCAAAGCCTCAATATCAGGGTCGAACTCTGCGCTCTACACCGGTACTATCTAGAATCCTGCTCGATATTTCTTCAATCGAGAAACTCGTCGTATTGACGTACGGAACGCCATAGCGGCGAAAGATTTTTTCCGCCTCGCGCAATTCGTAACGGACCTGCTGCGCCGACGAGTACCGCCCCATTGGACGACGTTCCTTGCGGATTTCGCGCAAGCGCTCCGGCGCGATCGTCAGACCGTATAACTTCTGTTTTTGTTTCGTCAGGAAATCCGGCAGGTTGCCATTCTCGAGTTCTTCGTCGGTTAGCGGATAGTTCGCCGCGTACACGCCGTACTGAAGGGCCAGGTAGAGACAGGTCGGTGTCTTTCCGGAACGGGAGACACCGACAAGAATCACGTCAGCCTCGTCATAATTACGGCTGATACCTCCGTCATCGTTTGCCAGCGCAAAGTTGGTGGCTTCGATGCGCCTCATATAGGCGTCGATGTCACTCATGCCGTGAGCACGGCCGGAGACGTACGTAGGTTCCTCGCCCAACTCCGATGTCAGTGGCTCGAGGAATTCGTCGAATATGTCAAGGTGCAGCCCGCGCGATTCGCGCACAATGGCTCGCAGGTTGGGTTGCACAAGCGTCGAAAAGACAATCGGACGGGGCCCGCCATGATCGCACTCGGCGTCAATCGTCTCGACCGCCTCGCGCGCCTTGTCTTCAGTATCTATAAATGGCAAAGTCATTTGCCGAAATTCTTGCCCGGCATACTGCGTGATGAGGCTGTGACCCAGCGTCTCGGCTGTAACGCCGGTCTGGTCAGAAATAAAGAATACAGCGCGCTCAGCCATCGAAAGGATTGTCCACGTCCTGTAGAAGAAAACAAGGGAGTCAGAGTTGCAGCGATATGTAATCAAGCTCGAAGAGCTTGGCATGACCGATGTCGAGACCGTCGGCGGCAAGAACGCATCACTCGGTGAAATGATCAGCAATCTGTCGAACCTGGGCGTAACTGTCCCGGGCGGGTTTGCTACTACAGCCGCGGCGTATCGCGATTTCCTGAGTGCCGACGGGCTGGACAAGAAGATCAACGATCTCCTTGCCAATCTCGACGTCGACAACATCGACGCACTGACTTCGGCCGGTAATTCTATCCGGCAGTGGATTCTCGAGACACCACTATCCGACGACCTCATGCGCGCCGTTCGCGATGCCTGGGACGAGATGAGCGGCGGCAGGGATATTTCAGTCGCGGTTCGGTCTTCGGCAACGGCCGAAGATCTTCCCGACGCGTCGTTCGCGGGCCAGCAGGAGACCTTCCTCAACGTACGGGGCTTCGACAATATGGTCGACGCGATGCACCAGGTGTTCGCATCGCTCTTCAACGACCGCGCCATATCCTACCGGGTTCACCAGGGCTTCGATCACAGCGAGGTCGCCCTGTCTGCCGGTATCCAGACGATGGTGCGCAGCGATGTCGGTGCATCCGGTGTCATATTTACGCTGGATACCGAAACCGGCTTTCGTGACGCGGTATTCATCACTTCGTCCTGGGGATTGGGCGAAACGGTCGTCCAGGGCGCCGTGAACCCGGATGAATTCTACGTGTACAAGCCGGCAATAGCCGCAGGCAAGTACCCTATTCTGCGCAAGAACCTGGGCAGCAAGGCCATCAAGATGGTCTACAGCGACGATCCGAAGCCCGGCAAGACGGTGGAGACCGTCGATGTGGAAGAGAAGGACAGTCTGTCGTTCTCGATCACTGACGACGACATTGTCGAACTCGCGAAGATGGCGATCACGATCGAAAACCACTACGAACGCCCCATGGATATCGAATGGGGTAAAGATGGCAATGACGGCAAGCTCTACATCCTGCAGGCGAGACCTGAGACCGTCCAGAGCCGCTCCGGTCGTTCTATTCAGCGTTTTACACTCAAGGGCAAGAGCGACATCATCATTTCCGGCCGCAGCATCGGCCACAAGATTGGCGTCGGGAAAGCCAAGGTTATCCGGTCAGTGGCGGAGATGAATCGCGTACATGCCGGCGACGTCCTGGTATCTGACATGACAGACCCGGACTGGGAGCCGGTCATGAAGCGAGCGTCGGCCATCGTAACCAATCGCGGTGGACGCACCTGCCACGCGGCGATCATCGCTCGAGAACTTGGCATTCCAGCCGTCGTCGGTTGCGGGGATGCGACTGAGAAGATCAAGGACGGCACGGACGTGACTGTCAGCTGCGCCGAAGGCGATGAAGGCATCGTCTACGAAGGCAGTCTCGACTTCGAGGAAACCAACATCGAACTCGATTCGCTGCCCGATATCCCGGTCAAGATCATGATGAATGTCGGCAATCCCGATCGGGCATTCGATTTTGCAAACATTCCGAATCACGGCGTCGGCCTCGCCCGTCTCGAGTTCATCATTAATCGCATGATCGGCGTCCACCCCCAGGCGCTGCTCGAGTACGAGAAGCTCGACGCCGACACGCGTGCCGCAGTCGACGACCAGATGGCCGGCTACCCGGACCCGGTCGAGTTTTTTGTGGACAAACTTGCGGAGGGCGTGGCGATGATCGCAGCCGCATTCGCCCCGGAACCCGTCATCGTGCGCATGTCCGACTTCAAGTCGAACGAATACGCGAACCTGATTGGCGGTGAGTTCTACGAGCCCGATGAGGAAAACCCGATGATCGGGTTCCGCGGCGCCGCGCGCTATGTGTCGGAGAGTTTCCAGCCGTGCTTCGAACTCGAATGTCGTGCTCTGCGGCGGGTGCGGGAAGACATGGGGCTGACCAATGTACAGATCATGATTCCATTCGTCCGCACTGTGAAGCAAGCGAAGGACGTCATTGACCTGATGGCCGACAACGGACTGGAACGAGGCAAAGATGACCTGAAAATCATCATGATGTCGGAACTGCCGACGAACGCCCTGCTCGCCGAGCAGTACCTGGAGCATTTCGACGGTATGTCGATCGGTTCGAACGATATGACGCAGCTGGCGCTGGGTCTGGATCGCGATTCGGCCCTGGTTGCAGACAACTTCGACGAACGTGACGATGCCGTGAAGGCACTACTCGCCATGACGATATCGGCCTGCAAGGCGCAGGATAAGTACGTCGGAATCTGTGGACAAGGACCGTCAGATCACCCCGATCTCGCGCGGTGGTTACTGGACCAGGGCATCGAGAGTATGTCCCTCAATCCGGATACCGTTGTAGAGACCTGGATGTTCCTCGCCGGTGAAACTGTCTGACTAGAAACGGTCCCAGCGGCGCCGACGGCGCCAGTTGATACGCGGCAGCCACAGACCCAGGATTAGTCCGACGACCAGAACGATGGCGCCCGTAACGAACCAGTAGCGAGTGGTCTGACTTGTGAGCACCCGGTTTTCCTGCTCCAGCGTGTCGGCACGAATTTGTGCCGCCGCCAGTTCATCCATCAACGTCGTGTTCTGATCACGAATGGCCAGGACATTTGCCGCCGTGCGCTTGATCTCCGCAAGCTCTTCTTCGAGCGCGGCCTTATCTCGTTCGAGCGTAGTAATCTGGCTACCGGCAGCGTCATACTCCCCTTTGATGGCGTCCAGCTGGGAATCGAGCGAACTGCCGCGAGTATTGGCGTTGGTCAGCTGACTCGTCAGCGCCTGCAGTTGCTCGCGCGCACTCGCCTCGTTCATCAGGTAACGCGTCAGGACCCAACCTTCCGTACCGCCCTGTGTCATCACGCGCGTGTACCCTGACTCATCGTCGCGCTCGAGTACTTCGAGGCGCGTCCCGCTATCGACCATCAGTTGAATAGCGTTGTTTGTGCTTGGACCAGAACGCAACGTGATCTCGAATTGATCACTGACCCACGCCGGTTCCGCATAGGCAGTCGACGCCAGCAACCAGCCGGCCGTAACTGCGATACCAATTAGTCTTTTCATAATGCGGCAACTATAAGTCAACGGCTACGATCCTTCCAGCCAAACATTAGTTAAATCAGTCGCTTATCTGCGACAGTTTCGAGACGTTCTTTTCCCAGTTGGCGCCATCAAAATCGGTGATATTGACTGCCTCGATCGTGTCGGCACCGAGACAACGTACGTTAACGCTGACACCATCCGGGTGAGATCGCGGGATGTAGAATGACTTGACGCCGCAATGACCGCAAAACCGATGCTTGGCCAAACCCGTGTTGAACGTGTATGTCCGAAGCGAGTCTTCGCCCTTTACCAGGTGGAAATCGGAGCTGGCCACAATCAGGTGCAGGAAACCTGACTTGTTGCAGATGCTGCAATTGCAGTTCGTGGCCTCGATAACCGACGGCGCTTCGACTTCGAATCGCACTCGGCCACAGTGGCACCCACCTTTGTGGATCGTCATGTGATCGGGTCCCCTGTCTTCCGCCAGACGGCGACATAATTGTTGGAAGGCACTGCGTACAGCCTTCGTCTTCGCAGACTATTCACCGCGGCAAATTCGTCAAGTGCCTCCAGATCACGAATTCCCATGGCCGGATCACGGCCACGCAGATTAGTGTCGAAGTCGGCGTTGCTCTGGGTATTGAATTGCCCATTGCGCCGGAACGGCCCGTACAGGCAGAAGACTCCACCCACGCGTAATGCGTTACCAACCAGGGAGTACATCTTCTCCACTGCATCAATTCCCATGATATGGGCGGTATTTGACGAATATGCGGCGTCATAGCCGTCTACGGCCACATCCGCAGTTCGCACGTCTATCGACAGAGGCGCGCTCACGTTTTCAATTTGGCTGGCACCGATCCATGCATTGATACCTGCGTGATGCTCGTCAAGATCGCTGGTTTGCCAGTGCAAGTGGTCGAGAACCGCAGCAAACGCCACCGCGTGCTGCCCGGTGCCCGAGCCGATTTCGAGTACGCGCTGACTATCGCGGAGCTCGCGTTTCAGGACCTCAAGAATCGGGGCGGCGTTACGCGCCGTGGACTCGGCATAGGGCCTGTCAGTCATTGCTTCCAGACTGAACCAGCACACTGGGGTCGAACAGGTTTTCGCGGTACCACTCGAGCTCCGCGATGGAATCGCGAATATCGGATAATGCAAGATGCGCTGATTCCTTGACGAACCCCTTGGCAATCCCGGGAGCCCACTGCTGGGCCAGGATCTTCAGAGTACTGACGTCAAGGTTTCGATAATGAAACCAGGCTTCGAGTCGCGGCATTTCACGCGCAAGAAATCGGCGATCCTGACAGATACTGTTCCCGCACATGGGCGACACGCCCTCATCTACCCATTCGCCCAGGAATGCGATCGTCGCGGCCTCGGCTTCCTGAGCGTCAATCTCGCTCTCGAGTACGCGAGCAATCAGCCCCGAATCGCCGTGCTGACGCGTGTTCCAGTCGTCCATGCCATCCATCGTTTCCTGCGACTGCCGAATCGCAAGAACCGGCCCTTCCGCGAGTTCGTTGAGATGTTTGTCTGTCACGACGGTAGCAATCTCAATGATCGTATCGTCCTGGGTACACAGCCCCGTCATTTCGAGGTCGATCCAGATCAGGTTTGTACTGCGGTCGTTTGCTGGTGTCGTCATGGTTCACGCAGTCTATACTTCCGCCATGAATCTCGCCACGGTCAGCGCCACAGTCACGGCCACGTTCAGCCGACGCATGCGACTCCGTCTTGACGACGGTCGCGAAGTCGATGCGCGCATCAAGGGAAAACGGATCAAGCCGGTGTGTGGCGATGTCGTCGACGCGGAGCCTATCGACAACGAAAGTGACTGGCTGATCACGAATATTGCCGAGCGACGCAATGAACTGACGCGGCCCAACATGCGCGGCAAGGTCGAGGTACTCGCGTCAAACCTGGATTATCTCGTTGTCGTCGCGGCCGCGGAGCCCAAGGCCGACTGGTTCATCGTTGATCGTTACCTGTGCGCGGCGGAGTTGATGGGCATCGACGCATGCATCGTTTACAACAAGAGCGACCTCGGAATGGAGTCCGCCCGGTACGAACTGGATACCTATTTCGACATTGGCTACGACGTCGTGGCATGCAGTGCACTGACCGGTGAGGGTCTCGACAATATTCGTGGTTTGCTTGAATCGCATTGCGCTATCATCGTCGGGCAATCCGGCGTCGGCAAATCGAGCATCATCAACAGCCTGCTCGGCGACGACGTACAGAAAACGTCCGAGATCTCCGACAAGTCGCGGGAGGGTCGGCACACGACTGTCAACTCGGTGATGATTGACCTGCCTGGTGGCGGGCAGATCATCGACTCGCCGGGCGTTCGGGACTATGCGCCGGCGCTGGAGTCATCCACGATCGCATCGAACGGTTTTCGGGAAATCCGCGATGCAGCACAGGAATGCCGTTTCGCCAATTGCCGGCATCTTCGTGAACCAGGGTGTGCCGTCAAAGATCGTTGCGAAACCGGCGCAATCAGTCCTCGCCGTTACGAAAGCTACAAACGAATCGTCAACCTGACGGAGCAGTTGTCCGACGGCAGGTACTAAACGCTGTGTAATTACCTGGCGCCGGACGATTCGGTGACAGCACAATAATCAATAACTTACGAATCTTTCCTGATGTAAATTTCACGAAATGTTCCCGCGGTAACGTCGAGCGGCTGCTCTGACCGATAGCGGTCGTTCGCCAGTTCTGATCGAACCGGCTCCTTACGGCCGAGGCCGTGTAAAAAGACGATCCTTTCGACAGCAACACGGCAAAAAGCGTTTTGTCTTCACGCCGGTTGCAGTGCATCGATGATTCTCTCTGCACCAAGCACCTTAATCGCCCGTTTCATGTTGTAAGCCAGTACATGAAGGCTCATTTCGGCCCTCACACTCGGTAATCGTTTGGTCAGAAAGTGTGTTGCGCCCATCGCCTGTTTGAGGGTACCGAACGGATGCTCCACCAGCGCCTTGCGCTGGCGCATGGCGTCAGGTTCCTGCCTCAGGTTGGTCGCCGCTTGGTCGAGAACGTCTTCCTTTTCCCAACGCTTAAGACGCTTGGCAGTGGCTGTCGTGCATTGGGCCTGAAGCACGCAGGACGAACAGCCAGAGCGCTCGTACACCCACAGCCGTTTGCCTTTTTCGACGCTGTCAAAACGATACGTTAGACGTTCCCCAGCCGGGCAGACGTACTCGTTGCGCTCGGCCTCATAGCGGAAGTCTGCCTTGGTGTATTGGCCTTTCGCCTTTCGATTGGTGGTATCGGTCTTGGGCACCAGCGCCGTGATGTCCGCTGCGTAGCACTCCGCGATCGCCTTGCCCTCGTAATAACCCGCATCGGCGACCACCTTGAGTGTCTTTGCCCGCAGCACC
>Ga0316194_10000078_pt1 | contig 48068 bp, 44 predicted proteins | sample CroRivsedime1_MG_FD_204936 | JGI IMG/M metagenome (GOLD analysis project Ga0316194, IMG submission 204936) | Coastal sediment microbial communities from Maine, United States - Cross River sediment 1 | ecosystem: Environmental > Aquatic > Marine > Coastal > Sediment | place: USA: Maine...
TGAAAATCTGTAAGTTATTGAAAAGATGGTGCCGGCACCAAGATTCGAACTCGGGACCTACTGATTACAAATCAGTTGCTCTACCAACTGAGCTATACCGGCATTTGTGCTACGTGGGCTGCGTATTCTAAACCAAGTTGGGCTGATAGCGAACCCCAAATGACCTGGCCGGTCATTCAACCAGCATGCCGCGAAAAACCAGCCAGGGGTCGTGGATGTGTTCGAAGTCCAGCATGGGGAGCAATTCCGGTGCCGCGCCACCCGTCACGACAATGGTCGGTGGTGTGAACATGGACCGGGCCACGTCCCTGACAAATTGGTTAAGCGCGCCCAGCTGGGCTGCAAAAACACCATTGCTGATACACTCCCGCGTGGTGCGGCCCGGGCCGGAATTCGCCTGGTCCATTTGCCTGGGCGCCTGCAGCAGGGTTTCATTCCGAAGGGCCTTCAGCATCGTGGCCGGCCCCGGGTAGATCATGCCGCCCAGGTGCTGACCCTTTTCGTCGACAGCATCCAGGGTGGCCGCGGTGCCAAGATCCCAGACCACGATTGGCTTGCCATGATGGGCAACCGCGCCAACAATCGCCAGCCAACGGTCTACGCCCAGTTTCGAAGGGTCGTCATAAGCATTGGTAACCTCCCCCTGGCTGGGCAGCGACGCAAGCTTCCAGGGCGCCAGGCCCCAGCGAGAGGCGCAGAATTTCTCCAGCTCAGCAACCTGCCCAGAGCCGGCGACACTGGACAACATCACCGTGTCGGGCCCGATCACCGCCGGTGGCTGAAAGCGCCGCATGAAATCCTCCAGTGAACCACTGCCCGCGGTGTTGGCATCGACCTGGCCCGCACGGGCCAGCACCCACTTAATTCGGGTATTGCCATGGTCGATCAGCAGCGCAGTCTCACTCACGGTGCAGGCTCACCTCTCCGGCATGAAACACCTGGATTCCGTCCGTGGCCGTTTGCAGGAGCAGGCCGCCATCCCGGTCTACGCCGGCTGCGATGCCGGCCACCTGCCTGCCGTTGTAGTTCAACGAGACGTTTTCGCCTCTCAACAAATCAAGATCAGACCAGGCTGGCCGGAATACCTCGAAGCCGGATGTTTCGAAAAACCCGATGGACTCGATCAGCTCGCTGAGCAGCAGCGACGTCAGTTCGTTGCGGTTGACTCGAACAGAATCTCCATGGGCTTCTGCGTTCAGCTCTGAATCCAGGTCGGTCCAGGGCCGGTCGATTACCGCAGTGAGCCGATCGAGATCCCGCCCGGGCATTTTGACATTGAGTCCGACACCGATCACCGCCATGGCCGGTCCGCTGCCGGTGGACTGCATTTCTACCAGGATGCCGGCAAGTTTCTTTCCATTGCACAGAATATCGTTCGGCCACTTGATCCCATGACCTCTCAAACCTGCTCTGCCCAGCGCCTGGCCAACCGCCAGCGCAACCACCAGCGGGAATGTTGAAAGTGGCCAACCATGCGGATTCAGTTGCCAGCCCAGACTCAGGTAAATGTTGCCGCCGGGCGGAGAATGCCATGAGCGCTGGCGCCTGCCCCGGCCGCTGGTCTGGTGATCGGCGATCACCGCGGATGCGTGCAGCTGGTCGGACGGCAGCCTGAGCAGTTCGCTATTGGTAGAGTCGACTTCGTGATGCACCACCAGGCTGGTAAGCGATGAGCGGGTTGCAGGCTTCATTCCCGCGAGAATCCGCTCGGCATCAAGGGTGCCCTGGATTGATTCTGTCATGCGCCGAACCCTATCGAAACCAGTTCACAAGGCGGATTCGCTGGAACTTGTACTCGGTGCCGTTGCGCATGTTGGCGATGTTCGAACGGTGCGTGAAAACGATAAATGCTGCCAAAAGTATGGCAAACCACAGCTTCCCGGCCGGCGCGTCCAGCCACAGGAACGCGGGGATCATGCTGAGAGCGGCAAGCATGGTGGCCAGGCCGACCCACCCGCTCACGACCAGGACAGCCAGCCAGGTTATAACCATCGGCAGCAACACTGCCGGCTGGATTACCGCCAGCGCGCCCACTGCCGTTGCGGCGCCTTTACCGCCCTTGAAGCCATACCAGACCGGGTAACAGTGCCCGACGACCGCGGCGAAGCCGCAGGCCAGCATTTGTGTCATGGCGGGCACTGAGTTATCAAGCACAGCGATATCCAGCGCCGGTACGACCCAGGCTGCAAGTACCCCTTTACCGATATCGATGATCACGACAACCAGCGCAAACCAGAACCCCTGGGTCCGAAAGGCATTGGTGCCGCCAGCATTGCCGCTACCGCTTTTGCGGATGTCCACATGCCGTAACGCGCCCATCACCATGCTGCCCGATATCGATCCCAGCAAATAGGCCATCAGCACCTTGATGAGCAAGCCGGTCATCAACTACTCCTGCTTCGGTGTGGTGAAAATCCGGCGACCAGTCCACCGGGACCAATGTGCACACCCAGGGCGGAGCCGGCATCCGTGATGTGGCAGGAATGAACACGGCCATGCTGTTCGAGTATGTGGTGACGCAACTCTTTCGCGCCCTGTTCGTTGTCGGCATGCGCCAGCAGCACCCGGTACATGACTTCTTCGTCCATCTGGCGAGTCACTTTGCGAGCCAGTTTGAACGGATTCGCGCCCCGGCCTAGCAGAAACCCGCCCACGCTCATCTTGCCTTCCTTGCTGGCGGTCAGAACCGGGCTGAGACGCAGAAAATCCGCAACCCGTTTGACCCAGGCAGGCACTCGGCCCCCTTTGACCGCATAGGCCAGGTCATCCGCCTGGGCGAACACCCGGGTCGCCGGAATCAGTTCCAGCAAAAGGGCCTCGACCTGGTCTGCATCCAGCCCCTCCATTGCTGCCTCGGCCGCGGCCATCGCGAGCAAACCCTGCCCGGTGGTCGCGTTCAGGCTGTCGATAACGCGTACATTGCCCTCTTCCACCCGGCTCGCCGCCTGCCTGGCGGCAGCAATGGTTCCGCTGAGGTGCTCGGACAAGCCGACCGAAACCACGTCATAACCATGCGAGGTCAGCAGGGAATAAGTCCTGGAAAAGTCCTGCGCCGGTGGTTGCGAGGTCAACGGAGCTTGGGGTTCTTCAGCCAGCATGCGGTAAAAATCCGCTGCGGTGAGCGAGACCCCATCGAGATACTCACGGTCACCGAAACTCAGGCGAACCGGAACCATCTGGATGCCCAGGCGTTCCAACTCGTCAAGCGGAATATCTGCTCCGGAATCCGTCACGATGGCCACCTCACCGACATGATCCATCAAACTGTGCTGGCGCTCCATGTCGTCAGCCTTTTGTTGCCTGATTACACCAAAATCCTCACAGGCCAGGAAAACCTCGGCCGGATTGTTGACGTGAATGTGCACGCGGACCCGGTTCCTGCCCCCTGCGACCACCAGCGAACTGGCGTCGAGCGCTTCCAACCGCGCCATGACCTGCTCGCGATCGATATTCTCTCCTTCAACGACACATTCAGTGCAAAAGCGGTGTTCGCCGACATCGAACTCCTGCAGGTTTCCGGTCAGGTCTTTCTGCAAATCGGCGACCGCGGCATCCACCTCTCCTTTGACCATGAACGTCCAGATCCCTTCCAGCAGATCGACGAAACCCTGGCCGCCCGCGTCCACTACACCGGCGTTTTTCAGCACCTGCAGTTGGTTAGGGGTATTGGCCAGCGATGCCCGGGCCCGTTCCAGTCCATGTGCGAACAACGCCTGGATATCGGTCACACCGTCGCCCACCCGCTGGGTAAGTTCCTGTGAAAAATCCTCCAGCACCGTTGGCAGGGTGCCCGGCACCGGTTTGGACATGGCCTTCCAGGCCTCTTCCGCGCCGGCGCTCGCTGCTTTCGCCAGGCGTCTCGCAGACAGTGACCGCCGGCCTGCAATGGCTTCACGAAAACCGTGAAAGTACTGCGCCATGATCGCGCCTGAATTTCCCCGGGCGCCATCCAGTGCGGCATCGGCGACGTGATCCATCAGCTTGTCAACCCGGTCCTGCGGCGAGTTGGCGGTCGCCTCCAGGATGGTCTTGAAGGTAAACGCCATGTTGGTGCCGGTATCCCCGTCGGGAACCGGGAAGACATTGATGCGGTTCAGGTATTCCCTGCGCTGGAAAACATGACCGATACCTGCGGACAGGGCTCGCAGCAGGCGGGGTGCGTCAAGATAGGCAATGGCGGCGGATGATCTCTCCATTACAACCAATTATATGGCCAATTCTCCCAGCGGTTGGCAAATTTCGCCGAAATCCTGATCAATCTAACCGGCAAATCCTTACTTTTGGCCCATGCCGTGCTGGCACGTATTCTGCATGATTACTGGTAGAGGATGACTGGAGTAAAAAATGTCTGCTGACGATGTACTGAACGAAATGCGTAACTCGCTCAATGGCCGGCAGGGTCAGCCGATCGTATTTGGCGTTTGCAAGACCCTGGCAGAAAAATCCGGTAAGGAGCCGTGGATTTTTCGTCTTGCCGCGCTGGTGCTGACGCTGTTCTGGACTTTGCCTGCAGTGGCAGCCTACATCGTGCTGGGCTTTGCGCTGAATGAAACGGAAGACCGCACCCGCAGGTTCTTTTCAGGCCTGGCCGTGATTACCCGGGAAATGGTCGAGAAATTCGCCGCGTCGCTGCGCGACATGTTCGGCCCGGAACGGGCTTAGAACCATCAATCGGCCGCCGCAAACGCCACCAGGGCTTGCTGGTCGAAAGGGAAAAACAGTTCCCGGCCATCACCCGGTCGGGAAATAACGGGCACATGAACACCGTACCTGGTGGCTAGGCAAGGGTCAGCATCGATATCGACCGACCGCCAGGGCAATCCTGCACTATTCAGCATCTCCGCCGCCAGGTCGCACAAATGACATTCGGGCCGTGAATAAAGGATCAGGGGTTCATTGACTGTCATTTGTCCATTCTCGCAGGTTAAACTCGCGCAATCGAGAATAGACAAACAACTCTGTAATCATGGCCGTCAGCATATTTGATTTGTTCAAGATCGGAATCGGACCATCGAGTTCACATACCGTGGGCCCGATGAAGGCCGCGTGCATGTTTGCACGGCGGCTGGAAGAACAGGATCTGCTGTCCGATGTTTTTCGGGTCGAGGTCAGCCTGTTCGGTTCACTGGCGCACACCGGCCGGGGCCACGGCACCGACAAGGCAGTCATGCTGGGACTGCAGGGTGAGTTGCCCGACTCAGTCGATCCGGAGCGGATCGACTCGATGCTGGCGCGGATTGAAACAAACCGATCCATTTCGCTGCTCGGCAGGCATGAAATTCCGTTTGTGCTGAAAAAAGACCTGTTATTCCGTAAACGCGAACTGCTGCCCTATCATCCCAACGGCATGCGATTTAACGCCTTCGACCGGCAGGAAAACATGCTGAAAAGCAGTGAGTATTATTCGGTGGGCGGCGGCTTCGTCGTCAATCGGGATGAAGCTGCGGAAGACCGGATCGTTGCGGATGAGACCCGCCTGCCCTTCCCGTTTGATTCGGCCGACGAGCTACTCGCGCTGTGCCGTGAAAACGGCATGGTGATTGCCGATGTCATGCTGGCCAATGAACGCACCTGGCGTTCCAGGCAGGCTATCCGGGACGGATTGCTGCACATCCACGCGGCGATGAATTCCTGCATGGAAAGGGGGTTTCGGCAGAAGGGCACTTTGCCGGGTGGATTGAACGTCACCAGGCGAGCCCCTGTGCTGCATCGCGAACTCAGCGAACAACTGCCCGGCGAAGATTCGCTCTCGACGCTGGACTGGGTCAACCTGTATGCGCTCGCCGTGAATGAAGAAAACGCGGCGGGCGGGCGCGTAGTGACTGCGCCGACTAACGGCGCGGCAGGCATCATCCCCGCTGTCATACGGTATTATTGTGATTTCATCCCCGGAGCGAACGAGGATGGCGTCATCGAGTTTTTGCTGACGGCTGGCGCCATCGGCATCCTCTACATGAAGAACGCTTCGATTTCCGGGGCTGAAGTAGGCTGCCAGGGCGAGGTCGGAGTAGCCTGCTCAATGGCCGCCGGGGGATTGACAGCAGCCATGGGTGGCGCAGTCTTCCAGGTAGAGAACGCAGCAGAAATCGGCATGGAACACAACCTGGGGTTGACCTGCGACCCGGTTGGCGGACTGGTGCAAATTCCGTGCATAGAACGGAATGCAATGGCAGCAGTCAAAGCCATCAACGCGCAGCGAATGGCTGCCCGTGGAGACGGTAAGCACCGGGTATCACTGGACAAAGTGATCAAGACCATGCGCGACACCGGGGCTGACATGAAAAGTCATTACAAGGAAACCTCCAGGGGCGGCCTGGCGGTCAATGTGATTGAATGTTGAACGCAATGAACATAATACCTCTGCGACCGATAACCACATTTTGCCTGGTAGCTCTTATGAGCTTTCTTCCTGCCCTGTCGAGCGCGAAAAACATCTACAAGTACCAGGACAAGGACGGCATCTGGCATTTCACCGACCGCGCGCCGGAGGACGAAACCGAATTCGAAACCGTCTACATGGAGCGCGAACCCGAACCGCGGATCAGGATCAGGCAGGAGGGTACCAAGGAAAGCCCCGTCTACCTGGTTTTCAATGATTTCTGGGGGCCGGCTGAAGTCGAGCTCATGCTGAAAGACGACATCAACGTTATTTCCGAACCGCCCCTGCCGGCACGTTTTGTCATTCCCGGCCAGAAAGAACAGGTGCTGGTAGGTCTTGGGCCACTGAATCCTCGGATGGGGTACCAGTACCGGCTGGGCATGTCATCGGTGCCCGGCCGGCCGATACCTGATCCCATCACTGACATGGTCATCCTGCCGCCGATCGCGGCGGACGAAGCCTACCCGATCAGCCAGGGCTTCAATGGCGCGAAAACCCACAACTCACCTGACAGCGAATATGCCATTGATGTGGCCATGCCGGTCGGCACTGCCATTCACGCAGTGCGTTCGGGCGTGGTCATGGACGTCGAGGAGGATTTCAACAAGGGCGGCACCGACCGGAAGAAATTCATGGACAAGGCCAACCATGTGCGGATCGTGCACCCTGACGGCACCATGGCACTTTATGCCCACCTTGACCTGGCCAGCGTCAGTGTCCGCCCCGGCGCCCGGGTGCGGGCCGGCCAGAAAATCGCCCGCTCCGGCAATACCGGCTTCAGTTCAGGACCTCATCTGCACTTCGCCATCCAGCAGAATATCGGCATGAAACTGATATCTTTACCCTTTCGGCTGAAAACATCCCAGGGCGACGCAATCGCGCCAGAGGAATTGGAGCTCATTAAGGGAACGGCATTCAACCCCTGAGCCGGCCATCTGCTAGAATGGCGCGCTTTTTGCCGTTCTGACCGACATGAACCAACTGACCAACGAAATCGAAAAACGCCGCACCTTCGCGATTATTTCGCACCCGGACGCCGGCAAGACCACGCTCACTGAAAAACTCCTGTTGTTCGGTGGAGCAATCCAGATGGCCGGAACCGTCAAGGCCAAAAAGGCGGCACGGCATGCCACCTCCGACTGGATGAAGCTCGAGAAAGAGCGCGGCATTTCAGTGACCTCTTCCGTCATGCAGTTCAAATACCGGGACCGCGTGGTCAACCTGCTGGACACGCCCGGCCATGCTGACTTTTCCGAGGACACTTACCGTACCCTGACCGCGGTCGATTCGGCACTGATGGTGATCGATTGCGCGAAGGGTGTGGAGGAACGGACCATCCGGCTGATGGAGGTGTGCCGCCTCAGGCAGACCCCGATTTTCACGTTTATCAACAAGCTGGACCGCGAAGGGCGCGACCCCATCGAGTTACTGGACGAAGTGGAATCCGTGCTGGGTATCCAGTGTGCGCCAATCACCTGGCCGATCGGCATGGGACAGCGCTTGAAAGGTGTTTATCACCTGCTCGATGACACCGTGCACCTGTACGAGTCCGGCAAGAATTACGTGACTCAGGAGGCCGATATCATCCAGGGTCTGGACAACCCGGAACTGGACCAGCGGCTGGGCCGGGATGCCGCCGACCTGCGCGATGAAATCGAGCTGGTCCAGGGCGCCAGCCATGAGTTCGACGTGGCGGCTTATCTCGCCGGCGAGCAGACCCCGGTGTTTTTCGGCTCCGCCATCAATAATTTCGGGGTGACACCCCTGCTGGACGCCTTTGTGGCGAACGCACCACCCCCCGGACCCAGGGATACCGTGGGCCGCAGCGTCGAGCCCAGTGAGCCCGGCTTGACCGGCTTTGTATTCAAGATCCAGGCGAATATGGATCCTGCTCACCGCGACCGCGTGGCCTTCATGCGGATCTGCTCCGGCCGCTTTCAAAGCGGCATGAAAATGCAGCATGTCAGGCTAAGAAAAATGGTGAAAGCCGCCAACGCACTGACGTTCATGGCGCAGGATCGTGAACACGTGGAAAATGCCTGGCCCGGCGATATCGTCGGCCTGCACAATCACGGCACGATCAGCATCGGTGACACGTTTACAGAAGGAGAATCACTGCAGTTTACCGGTATCCCCCATTTTGCCCCGGAACTGTTCCGCCGCGCCCAATTGCGCGACCCGCTGAAACTCAAGGCCCTGCAAAAAGGCCTGGCGCAGCTCTCCGAAGAAGGCGCTACACAGTTTTTCAAACCGCTGATCGGCAACGACCTGATCCTGGGTGCCGTGGGCATCCTGCAATTCGATGTCGTGGCTTACCGGCTGAAAAACGAGTACGGTGTCGAGGCCACTTTTGAAAAAGTCAACGTGCAGACGGCGCGCTGGGTTCATTGCGAGGATGACAGGATGCGGAGCGATTTCAGCCGCCAGTTACAGAACAACCTGGCCGAGGACGGCGCCGGCCTGCTCGTATACCTGGCCCCCAGCCGGGTGAATCTGCAATTGACCGAAGAGCGCTGGCCGGACATACGCTTTTCCGCCACCAGGGAAACGACGATATTCGCAAGTTGACTTCATGACGACAGCCTCCTTTTCATTCCTCAAGCTGTTTCCCAACCGGGACCGGCGCGGAATGATCTGGGGAATTGCGCTGCCGATCATGGGCGGCATGATGTCACAGAATGTTCTGAACCTGGTTGATATCGGCATGGTTGGCCGCCTGGGAGACAGCGCGCTGGCCGCCACCGGCATAGGGGGATTTACCAACTACCTGGCGATCTCTTTCATTATCGGACTGTCAGCGGGCGTGCAGGCGCTGGCAGCCCGGCGCGTCGGAGAAGGCCGGGACTCGGAAACCGCGATTCCGCTGAACGGCGGACTGCTGCTGGCGCTGATGATCGGCTTGCCGCTGTGCGTCATCCTGATCCTGGCCACGCCCTGGGCATTCAACTTCCTGACGCCCGATGCGGAGGTCAGGGAGCTGGGCATACCCTATTTGCAGGTCCGGATCGCCAGCATGATCGCTGTGGGCATGAATTTCTCTTTTCGTGGCTACTGGAGCGCCATCCACATGACCGGTGTCTACCTGCAGACATTGCTGATCATGCACGCCATCAATATCTTCCTGAACTGGGTGCTGATTTTTGGCAATCTGGGTGCGCCGGAACTGGGCGTTTACGGCGCCGGGCTGGCAACCACGATTTCGCTGTATATCGGCACTTCCCTGTATTTCTTCTTTGCCATTCGCCGGGCCAGCAACAAGGGCTTCCTGCATGGAATTCCATCACGCGATACGCTGTGGAAGCAATTCAAACTGTCCCTGCCCAGCAGCCTCCAGCAACTGTTCTTTTCCGCCGGCCTGGTCACGCTGGTCTGGATCGTTGGCCGCATCGGCACGGCAGAAGTCGCCGCTATCAATATTCTGATGACCTTTCACATCACGGCATTGCTGCCGGCATTTGGCGTGGCACTGGCCGCTACGACCCTGGTTGGCAATGCCCTGGGCAGGAAAGATGTCGAGGATGCTGCGGCCTGGGGGTGGAATTGTGCGGCTCTGACTTTTATCTATGGCCTGGTTCTCAGCCTGTTGTTGATTCCCCTGGCGCAACCGATCCTGGCGTTATTCCTGACCAACCCGGAAACGCGGAAACTGGCCCATGTACCGATGGTGCTGTGGGCCCTGATGATCAGTTTTGACACCGCCGGCATGGTGCTGATGAATGCGCTGATCGGCGCGGGCGACACACGCCGCAGCATGTGGATCAGCCTGATATGGCAATGGGCGTTTTTCCTGCCGCTGGCCTTCCTGGCCGGACCGACCCTTGGTTTTGGCTTGCTCGGTGTGTGGGTGATCAATGGCTTCTATCGCGTGGGCCAGGCCATCAACTGCGGCACACAATGGGCCGGGCGGAAATGGGCGCACATTGCGATTTAGTGTATAAAACAGAATTCGACCGGGAGAGCAGTTCATGATCGGCACCATTGGATTCGGCATCTTTGGCCTGGCTGTTCTCATCAGCATCGCTCTCACCTTTTCCTCCGGACGCAAAGCCATCGACTGGAAACTGGTGGCATCGGGCATCGGGCTGCAACTGCTGTTCGCCATTGTCGTTATCCTGGTGCCGGGCGGTCGCGAGTTTTTTGAAGGCTTGAGCAGCGTTTTCGTGCGCGTCATCAGTTTTGCGCTGGACGGCGCCGCATTTATATTCGGCCCGCTGGCCGACCCCGCCAACCTGGGATTCATTTTTGCCTTCCAGGTACTCCCCACGATCATTTTCTTTGCCGCCCTGATGGCGGTGTTGTACCACATCGGTCTGATGCAGAAAATTGTCCAGGCCATGGCCTGGGTGATGCTGAAAGTCCTGCGAATCAGCGGGGCGGAATCACTGTCCGTTGCCGCCAACGTATTCGTCGGCCAGACCGAGGCGCCGCTGGTCGTGCGACCCTATATCTCGCGGATGACGGAATCGGAACTGTTCACGATGATGGTGGGCGGCATGGCGACCATCGCCGGCGGCGTACTGGCAGCCTACATCACGATGCTGGGCGGCGCTGACGAGGCCATGCGAATTTTCTACGCCAAGCACCTGCTGTCGGCCAGCATCATGGCAGCGCCCGCCACTGTCGTCATCGCCAAGATACTGAAGCCGGAAACCGGCGAGTCCCTGACCCGTGGCGAGGTCAAGCTGCATGTAGAAAAAACGGCAACCAATGTCATCGAAGCAGCCGCCAATGGCGCAGCCGACGGCTGGAGACTGGCCCTGAACGTGGGTGCCATGTTGCTGGCCTTTATTGCATTGATCGCGATGATCGACTATCCACTGGGCTGGCTGGGTGAGCTGACCGGCTTTGACGCCGCTACCGGCAGGGCCCTGAGCCTTTCCACCATCATGGGTTACCTGCTTTCCCCGCTGGCCTGGGTGATCGGCGTACCCTGGGCCGATGCGATCACGGTGGGCGGACTGATCGGCGAGAAAGTGGTGACGAATGAATTCGTCGCCTATGCACACCTGACAGAAATCCAGGGCAGCCTCAGCCCCAAGGCTGTGCTTATCTCTACTTATGCTCTGTGCGGTTTCGCCAACTTCTCATCGATTGCCATCCAGATCGGGGGTATCGGCGGGATCGCGCCGGAACGGCGTTCGGACCTCGCCCGGCTTGGGCTCACAGCGGTGCTGGGCGGCACGTTGGCCACGATGATGACCGCAACGATTGCCGGCGTCCTGACCGGTCTCGTCTGAGATGTCGGGCAGCTCACAGTTTTCTCTGTTTTCTCAACGGCGGTTCATGCCGTTTTTCATGACCCAGGGGCTGGGCGCATTCAACGACAACGTATTCAAGAACGCGCTGGCGGCCCTGCTGGTTTTTGAGGGCAGCAAGCTGGCGGGGCTTAACACGGACCAGTTGGTCAATCTCAGCGCGCTGGTGTTCATCCTGCCCTTTTTTCTGTTCTCGGCCCTGTTTGGCCAGTTTGCGGACAAGTATGAAAAGTCGATGCAAATCCGCCGGGTGAAGCTGCTGGAGGTAGTCATCATGTTGCTGGCTACGCTGGGCTTCTGGCTGGACAGTGTCATCCTGCTGATGTTCGTGCTGTTCCTGCTGGGCCTGCAGTCCACGATATTCGGCCCGATCAAGTACGGCATCCTTCCGCAGATTCTCAAGCGGGAGGAATTGGTCGGCGGTAATGCGCTGATCGAAATGGGAACTTTTGTTGCGATCCTGGCGGGCACGATTGCCGGTCCCCAGTTGGCAGGAGTAGAAGCAAGCTGGCCATACTGGGCCGGTGCGACCTGCCTGGCTGTGGCCGCAACGGGCTATCTTTACAGTTTGAAGATTCCCGTTGCGGATGCGGTGGCTCCCGGGCTCAAAATCAACTGGAATATTTTTAGCGAAACAATCCGTAACCTTAAATTCATCAACCAGAACCGAACCGTGTTGAACAGTGTTCTGGGAATTTCCTGGTTCTGGTTTTTTGGCGCCATATTCCTGGTCCAGATTCCCAGTTACACCCAGAACGTGCTTGGCGGAGACAAGCACCTGATGTCCGCCCTGCTGGCCCTGTTCATTATCGGTATCAGCACGGGTTCGCTGCTGTGTGAGAGGCTGTCAGGCAGGCAGGTGGAAATCGGCCTGGTGCCTTTCGGCGCTATCGGTCTGACGCTGTTTGGACTGGACCTGTATTTTGCCTCGCCTGAAGCCCCCATCGCCGGCATTACGGCCTTTGAATTCCTGTCGGGTGGCAATAACTGGCGGATCATCATCGACTTGCTGCTGATCGGAACCTTTGGTGGTTTTTACATTGTGCCGCTGTACGCACTGGTCCAGTCCAGGTCGGCGTCCGACCATCTGAGCCGGGTTATTGCAGGGCTCAATATCCTCAATTCGCTGTTCATGGTGGTAGCCGCTGTCGCCGCCATGCTGATACTGGGCCCGGCGGGGCTTTCCATTCCGGAGCTGTTCCTGATTACCGCAATCCTGAATGCGGTAGTTGCAGTGTACATATTCAGCCTGGTGCCGGAATTCCTGATGCGCTTCCTGGTCTGGATCCTGATCCACACGATTTACCGCGTGAAAGTAACCGGTATTGATCACATTCCCGAACAAGGCCCGGTCATTGTCGCCAGCAACCACGTGAGTTTTGCCGACCCTTTGATTATTGGCGGCATGATTCGCCGGCCGGTGAAATTCGTGATGTACTACAAGATCTATCGAATCCCCGTGCTGAATTTCATTTTCAGAACCGGCAAAGCCATCCCGATAGCCAGTCGCACCGAAGACCCCGAAATTCTGGAAAACGCCTACCGCCGAATGCACGAAGTGCTGGATGAGGAAGACATACTCGGCATCTTTCCGGAAGGCGGAATCACGCATAATGGAGAAATCCAGCGCTTCCGGCCGGGCATCGACAAAATCATTGCAGAGCAGCCGGTGCCGGTGGTGCCGGTAGCCTTGTGCAATCTTTGGGGTTCGTTGTTCAGCCGGCGAGACTCTCTGCTCAAGCGCCGGCCCTACAAGCTGTGGTCGCTGATCGAATTACGCATCGGCGAACCCATACCGCCCGAAGAAGTCTCCGCCGAACGCCTGCAGCGCGAGGTTGAAAAGCTCAGGGGCGAGGACCGCTGAATGCTACGGCAAGGCCTTTCCTACCAATTCACTCATGCCGTAGTCAGGAAACCGGCGCACAGCGTGGTCGATGGCCTGCGAGCAACAGACCGGGGTTCCCCGGCATTTGCGAAATTTGAATCAGAGCACGGCGTTTATGTCAAAGCGCTCCGGCATGCCGGCCTGAAAGTGACTGTGCTGGAAGCCCAAGAGGACTATCCCGATTCGGTATTCATCGAAGACGCTGCATTATGCCTGCCGGAAGGCGTAGTCCTGTTGCGGCCGGGCACGCCTTCGCGCAGCGGCGAACCCATCGAGCTGGCATCCGAGCTTGGTCGCCTGGGCCTGGTGATCCATCCTCACGAATCCGGCGGATTTATCGATGGAGGGGACATCCTGGTGACGGATAGCTCGGTGCTGGTGGGATTATCCCGCAGAACCGACCGCGCAGGTTTTGAATGGATAAGCAAGCTACTGCAGCAATGGAACTACCAGGTGCTGGCCGTAGAGACGCCCCCGCAGGTATTGCACTTCAAGTCTGACTGCTGCGTCGTGGACAGCACCACCATCATGGCAACTTCGAGACTGAGCGGAGCATCCTGTTTTTCGGATTTCAAAGTACTCACTGTTCCCGCTGGAGAAGAAGCGGCGGCCAATTCAATCCGGGTCAACGATCGATTATTCATTCCCGCTGGATTTCCAAAAACCTCTGAGATGCTGGCTGCAGCGGGTTATTCCATCGAGGCCATCCCGGTCACCCAGCCCCGCTTGCTGGATGGAGGGCTATCCTGCATGTCACTGCGTTTCAGCCAGCCGCCGGCTGCTTGAGATTCAGCAGGCCTGTCCGCAGTTCCAGCACTGGGAAAACTGGCCGTCAACCTCGGACCCGCATCGTGAACACACCCAGTCTGCGCCTGGCAGTTCCTCCGGTGTTTCTGATGCCAGCAATTCCCTGGCCCTGTCCAGATCTTTTTCTTCTAACACGAATAATTGTGGAATAACCTCTACAAAAGGCAGCTCACCCACTACCGAAGACCCGAATTCATTTTTCAGAAAGGTCCTGATGCCATGCGATTCGAGCAATGACTGCAGCTGCCCGACCCGGATGAAATTGAAGTCCTCAAAAATCTTGATCATGAACCTGGCTTTTCCGGGCCCGCCACTGGCCTGAAGTCCAGCGAGGCGGAGTTAATGCAGTAGCGCACCCCGGTGGGTGGCGGTCCATCCGGAAATATGTGCCCCAGGTGGGCATCGCAATGACGGCATAACAACTCGATGCGGCTCATGCCAAGACTGTTGTCCGGCCGCTGCACAATGTCGGCTTCTTCCAACTCAGAATGAAAGCTCGGCCATCCACAACCCGCGTTGAACTTGCTGCCCGAGTCAAACAGCGGATGGCCACAACAGACACAATGGTAATGGCCCTTGTCCCAGCATTGTTCGTACTCCCCGCTGAAAGGCGCTTCGGTGCCCGCCAGTCGCGTCACCCGGTATTGCTCCGGTTCCAGCTGCTCTTTCCACTGCTGGTCAGTCTTGTGTATTTTTGCCATGCTGCGATATTAACCAAATAGTCGGCATGACGCATAACTGATGAGGAAAACACGATCGCAATTCACCGTAACGCTGTCACTGGCCGCGTTACTGGCCATGCTCCTCAACTCGGGCTGTGCAGCGCCGTCCTACTATTCCCAGGCGGTCGCCGGGCATATACAACTGATGAAGCAGCGGCAGGATATTCAGCAAATCCTGGATTCGGGCGCGGCAGATCCGGAACTGACGCAAAAACTGCAGCTGTCGCTAGAAATTCGCAGCTTCGCAGTCGCTGAACTCGACCTGCCGGACAATGACAGTTATACGCAGTTCGTGAGCACCGGCCAGGATGCCGTGACCTGGAACGTGCTGGCGGCGCCCGAGTTTTCCCTGGCCCCAAAGAAGTGGTGTTTCCTTGTTTCCGGGTGCGTGCCTTACCGGGGTTACTTCAAAGCCGGGGATGCCGAGCGGTTTGCAAAAAACCTGGACGATAAAGGCTTTGATACCTTCGTGTCACCCGCCATTGCCTATTCAACCCTGGGCTGGTTCGACGACCCGCTGGTGGACACCATGTTCCGCTACGACGACGCCCAGCTGGCCGCCTTTATCTTTCACGAGATGGCCCATCAGAAACTTTATGTGAAAGGCGACACTTCTTTCAATGAAGCCTATGCCCGCTTCGTCGAAGATTCCGGCCTGGAACGCTGGCTGGCTGCGCGCGACGCGGGTATCGAGCACGATGAATCGCGATGGTCTGCGCAAACGGCCCAGAGGTTCAACGCCCTCATACAATCGCTCAGACATCGATTGGAACAGCTTTATGCCAGTGACCAGGCGCCAGCGGAGTTGCGGGCCGGCAAATCCCGGATTTTCAAAGCGTTCAAAAATGACTACCGGCAACTCGTGACAAAACACGCAGGCGGGAAAGACCCTTACCGCCACGTGTTCGCGGGGGACTTGAACAATGCCAGCCTGGCGCTGGTGAATGCCTACGAAGGCGGGTCCTGCGCCTTCGAAAATCTGTTCCGGGAAGCCGCTGAACAGATGGCTGAATTTCACCGGCTCGCGGCTGCGAAAGCCCGCCTGTCTGCCACTGCCCGGTCAGACTGGCTAAATCAGCCGTGCCAGATCATTGCTTCCGACAGCGATCTGTGACAACTTACCCCGAACCAGCTTGGCTCACGACTGACAGCGCTACAACCTTTGTTTTTAACTCAGCTTTCAACCAGCAGATTTACCGCTGCATTCGCAGCCGGTCTATGCCTGTTGAGCGCGGCAACGTCATTGCCGGCACAGGAGCCTGAAGAACGGCGTGTCCGCAAAGTCATCACTGCCTGCCCCGATCCGCGCATGGGTCCGGCGATTCCCCCGGCGCCTGACCGTAGCCAGTCACCGGTCATCATTTATGCGAAATCACTCGATGCCAGCAAGACCAGCGAGGGTTCGGCGACGGGCGACGTTGAACTGTTCCGGCTGGACCAGTACATAGCCACGGAACAGGTGCTCTTTGACCCGGTAAAAGAGATTGTTACGGTGCCGGGAAGCCTGACTTACGAAGATCAGCAGGTCTGGTTAACCGGCAAACAGGGAAACTACAATTTCATTGAAGAGTCCGGTGATTTTTCCCTGGTGGATTACGGCCTGTCCAGTTCCAGCGCCAACGGCAGCGCCCAATTTGTCGAACTGGTTGGGGGCCACACTTCAAAGCTGCATGATATCGACTACACGTCCTGCCCCGGAGACGATCCCGACTGGCAGATTTACGCCCGCGAACTGGAGCTTCAGCACGAGGAAGGACGGGGCGCGGCAAAGGGCGCCAAGCTGTTCTTCAAAGGCGTTCCGGTACTGTATGCACCTTACTTCACGTTCCCGATCGACGATCGGCGTAAAACCGGATTCCTTTATCCGCGCTTCGGTCAAAGCAGTGACCTGGGCTTTGAGTTCGGTGCGCCCTGGTACTGGAACATTGCACCTAACATGGACGCCACGCTGGAGCCCCGTTACCTGACCAAGCGCGGCTTCATGCTGACCGGCGATTATCGCCTGATGACTCAGAAAACCCGGGCCAATATCGACTTCGACTATATGCCCAACGACCGGAAAACCAATCGTCATCGCTATCACTACCTGGTGGACCATCGCGCCTACCCCTGGAAGCGCTGGGACTCACGCATCATTGTCAACCGGGTCAGCGACAGGGCGTATTTCCAGGATTTTGGCACCAACCTGGTCCAGACATCACAACAGTTTCTTCGCAGCAGCGGTACTTTGACCGGCGTCGGACGCCACTGGGACTTCGAGTTCATGGTGGATGACTTCCAGTTACTCGATGACGAGATTCTGCCGCAGAACGAACCTTACCGCCGGCTGCCGCGCCTGGGCTACTGGCTGGACCAGCCATTGGGCAACTCCGGCTTCTTTTTCGGGCTGGATTCGGAGCTGGTGTATTTCGACCGCGACATCGGCATCACTGGAGCCCGCGTGGACCTGTATCCGCGGCTTTACTGGAACAGGTACTCCAGTTGGGGCTTTATCAAACCCAGTATCGGCTACCGGTACACCGGCTATGACCTCGACCGCCAGGGCCTTCCCGGTGATGAATCGCCGAATCGCGGTACGATGATTGCAAGCCTGGACACCGGGCTGGTTTTCGACCGGATGACCTCGAAAGGGGACCTGCAGACGCTGGAACCCCGGTTGTTCTATCTGTATGTGCCTTACAAGAACCAGGATGAGTTACCGGTGTTCGATACCGGCGTCTTTACGTTTGGCTACAGCCAGTTGTTCAACACCAACCGTTTTGCCGGTGCCGACCGCCAGGGGGATGCCAACCAGTTATCGCTGGCTGTCACCACCAACCAGTTCAGCGGCGCGGGCGGCGCGCTGCTGTGGAGCCTGAGCCTGGGCCAGATCTTCTACTTCGATGACAGGCGGGTACAACTCGATGGCCTCCCGCCTGACGATGATAATTACTCGCCGTTCATGGGTGAATTCGCATGGTATTTTTCCTCCCGTTTCAGTGCCATCGCAGGACTGCAATGGGACTGGGAGCGTAACGAGGTCTCGGTGGGCTCCCTGGGGTTCAACTACAGCGGCAAGCAGGGCGAACGGATCCGCTTCGAGTACCGTTTTCGCCGGGACCGGGTGGACCAGTTCGATTTCCGGATTTTCTGGCCGATCACCGAGTCCTGGCGCTTCCTGTCACGGGTTAACTATTCTTTCGAAGACAGCGACTTGCTGGAGCTCCAGGGCGGCATTGAATATGAAAGCTGCTGCTGGGCCCTGCGGACGGTCGTGCGACGTTATCTGAGAAACCGCGATGGTGATTATCGCAATGGAATATTCCTGGAACTTAATTTCAAAGGTCTCACCAGCGTCGGCAACAAGTCCAACCGGCTGTTCTAAAACTGACCGCATGAGGTAGAATAACTCCTTTTCGGAGAAACTCCTGATGATCCACCGCAGTTGCTTCTGGCCTTGCAAAGCCAACCTGTTGATCGCCCTGTGCACCTGCCTGGCGACACCGGCCATATCCATGGCGCAACAGATGGTCAGTACCAGCGGCTCGATCGATTCGATCGTCGCGCTGGTCGACGAGGATGTCATCTTGCGCAGCGAGCTGGACCTGGCAGTCGCGGGCATCGTGGATCGTGTTCGTGCCAGCGGTGAATCCATGCCCCCTATGCACTTGCTGGAAGGCCAGGTGCTGGAACGCCTGATCATTCGCGAGTTGCAGATTCAAAGAGCGTCGCAGACCGGTATTCGAATTTCGGATGCAGACATCGACCAGGCCCTGGTTACGCTGGCCCAGCAAAACAGCATGACCGTGCAGCAAATGCGCCAGGTCATCGAGGCAGATGGCGAGGATTTCTCAGAGTTCCGGCGCAATATCGGTGAAGAACTGATGACCGAAAGGCTGCGCCAGCGCATCGTCAACGGCATGGAGCCGATTACGGACACCGAGGTCGATATCCTGCTGGCTTCCGAGGATCTGGGCGGTGGTGAATACGATATTTCGCACATCATGATCGGTCTTCCCGAGGGTTCCACGCCCACGCAGGTCAGCGAAGCGAAGACCAAGGCGGACAATATCCATAACCGCCTTATGGAAGGACTGGACTTTGCCTCGGCTGCGATCAGCTATTCTGACGGCCAGGAGGCGCTGGAAGGCGGCGTGGTGGGTTGGCGTGATCTGAACAGCGTTCCTGCGTTTTTCGCCGACGCCATCAGGGACCTCAGACCCCCCCAATTCACCCAGCCGATCCGCAGCCCGGCCGGATTCCACATTCTGAAGGTGAACGACTACCGCGAGCAGCGGCAGGTCGTCATCAAGGAATACAATGCCCGGCATATCATGGTTGAAATCGATGAGCTGATGACACCGCGGCTGGCCATGGATACCATCATCGAGATCAAGAGCCAGCTGGATGACGGTGAAGATTTTGCCGAACTGGCCAAGGAATACTCAGACGATACGACCAGTGCAAACCTGGGTGGGGACATGGGCTGGTTTCAGCCCGAAGCTTTTGGAGAACGTGTTTACCAGACACTGGTCGCGCTAAAACCCGGACAAGTCAGCGAGCCCTTCCAGACCCAGAACGGCTGGCACATCATGGAATTGATGGATACCCGTGAATTGGATCGCACCGAGGAAGCCATTCGTGCCGAAGCCAGGGACAAGATCATGCGGCGCAAGGCCGAACAGGAAGTCGAGGAAGTGCTGCGCCAGTTCCGGGACGAAGCCTTCGTTGAAATCAGGCTTCCCGGCAGCGCCCCGGGCTCCGGCTGACCAAGCGATTTTTTTTCGGCCAGATTGAATGGACCCCAAGCAGCCAGTTCTGGCCGTCACCCCCGGAGAACCTGCCGGCATTGGTCCCGAGATTCTGCTGAAGTACCTGTCTGTACATCCACCAACCAGGGTGCTGGCCATTGCCGACCCGGGGCTGCTGCGCCGGACTGCAGAATCGCTTGAAATTGATGTCGGCATTTCCGACTGGCAACCCGGTGAAGAGGTGCAGCTGGGAACCGTCAACTGTCTCGCAACCAGGCTGGCTGAAAGAGAACAGCCCGGCCACCTCAATCCGGCCAATGCCGCCTATGTGCTGGAGACGCTGACCCGCGCGGTCAGGCTGGTCCAGGAAGGACATGCAGCGGCCCTCGTAACTGGCCCCGTGCACAAGGGTGTGATTAACGATTCGGGTCGTCCCTTCAGCGGGCACACTGAGTTTCTCGCGAAACTGGCGGGCGTCCCGCAAGTCGTCATGATGCTCGCGGCCCCGGGACTGCGGGTCAGCCTGGTGACGACTCATTTACCGTTGCGTGCTGTTGCCGACGCGGTTACGGCTGAAAAACTGGATTATGTCATCACCATCACCGAAGCTGCGCTGCGTGAGCAATTCGGGATAGAACACCCGAAACTGCAGGTTCTCGGATTGAACCCGCACGCCGGCGAAAGCGGTCACCTCGGTCGCGAAGACGGTGAAATCATCCAGCCGGTCATCGAGCGCTTACGCGGACGAGGCTTGCGCCTGCAAGGGCCCGTACCGGCTGATACGGCGTTCAATCCTCCGCGCTTGCAGCAGTGTGATGCCGTGGTCGCCATGTACCACGATCAGGGTTTGCCGGTTCTGAAGCACATGGGCTTTGGCAACTCGGTTAATATCACGCTGGGCCTGCCGTTCATTCGGACCTCGGTGGACCACGGCACTGCGCTGGACCTGGCGGGTGATGGGGTGGCCGGCACGGGCAGCCTGGAGGCGGCCATGCGCACCGCGGAAACTATGGCTCTGCGATCACTTTCCGCCAAACGATAAAGGACTGGACAAGCATGGAGCACCGGGCGCGAAAACGATTTGGTCAGAATTTCCTGACAGACAAGTCGCTGATCCAGCGTATTGTAAATACCATCAACCCTGCCGCCGGTGAACTGATTCTCGAAATTGGTCCCGGCCAGGCGGCCATCAGCAAACCACTGGCAGAATCCGGGGCGGAACTTCACCTGCTGGAAATTGATCGCGACCTGGTAGCGCGGTTGAAACTGATCTTTGAGCCGATGGGGCTGGCCAAGGTCCACCAAGGCGACGCTCTGAAGATGGATTATTCGGACATCGTTCAAAACCGCGCATTCAGGTTGGTGGGAAACCTGCCCTATAATATTTCAACGCCCTTGATCTTTCATGTACTGCAATGGAATGAACAGGTGATTGATATGCACTTCATGCTGCAACAGGAAGTGGTCCGGCGAATGGCAGCAGAGCCCGGCGGTAAGGCCTGGGGCAAGCTATCGGTCATGTGCCAGTATTATTGCGAGGTCGCACCGCTGTTCAATGTCCCACCAGAGGCCTTTTCCCCTGCCCCGAAAGTGGAGTCGATGTTTGTGCGCCTGGTACCCCATCGGCAGCCACCCGTTGCAGTCGGTGACATGACCCTGTTTGAAAGGCTGGTCAGCCAGGCCTTTTCCATGCGAAGGAAGACCCTGCGTAACTGTCTGCGCGGCATGCTGGATGCTGAACAGATCGAATCCTGCGGAATCGATCCCGGCGCCCGGCCGGAAACCCTGGGGCTGGAACAATTTGCTGCCCTGACCCGCCGACTGGAAGGTATTCACTGACATGTCAACTTACGTCGTCGGCGATATCCAGGGTTGCTACGAGCCGTTGCAACGACTGCTGGATAAAGTGGGGTTTGACACGACCACTGACCAGCTATGGTGCCCGGGCGACCTGGTCAACCGGGGTGGCCAGTCCCTGGAGACACTTCGTCTGCTCTGCGATCTGGGCGATAGTTTCCGGATGACCCTGGGCAATCATGACCTGTACCTTCTGAAGGAACACTGGAAGTTTCCCGAGGGCGGATCGGCGAATCCGGAAATGGACATCATTCTTCGCGCCCATGACCGGCAGAAGCTGATGAACTGGCTGCAAATACAACCCCTGGCGCACTGGGCGCCGGAACACAATGTCCTGATGGTTCATGCCGGCGTGATTCCGCAGTGGACACTGGAACAGACTCTGTCCTGCGCAGCGGAAGTGGAACATGCGCTGCGCTCAGAAAAGTCTGGTAAATTTTTCGCCAGGATGAACAAGAACCTGGTCAGGCGTTGGCGTGACGACCGCAAGGGCTGGAAACGGCGCCGCCTGATCAGCAATATCCTGACGCGACTGCGGTTTTGCGATGCGAACGGTAAAATCCTGTCCAGCGCCAGCGGGCCACCCGGCTCTCAACCGGTTTCGTACAAGCCCTGGTTCAAACACAAAAACCGCCAAACCAAGAACGTGAGAATCCTTTTCGGACATTGGGCAGCCCTCGGTCTGCGTATCAGGAAAAGAACCGTGTGCCTGGATTCGGGTTGTGTCTGGGGTGGCAGGCTCAGCGCTCTCAGGCTGGAGGATCAGCAATTGTTTCAGGTGCCGGGGAAGTTCCGCAAGGCGCGGTTTTTCTGACCCACTCGACCACCCGGTACGCATAGGGATTGGTCTTGTCGGCCTGCTCTTCGCGGACCTTGAGTTGGCGCCACTCACCGGGATCCCAGGCAGGGAACCAGGTATCGGCTTCGGGCTCGCAATCCACTTCGGTCAGGATCATCCGATCGCAGGCCTCGAGCGCCTGGCGATACAGCTCGCCGCCCCCGATGATCATGACCTCGTCTCCCCGGGCCATGCTGATTGCCTGTTGCAGTGATCCGGCGATATCTGCGCCGGGAATCCGGATGGCCGCGTTACGGGTCACCACGATATTCTGCCGCCCCGGCAAAATCCTGCCGATGGATTCCCATGTCTTTCTGCCCATCACGATAGGTTTGCCCATCGTGACCTCCTTGAAATGCCGAAGCTCAGCCGGCAGGTGCCATGGCATGGCGCCCTGCATGCCAATCGCGCGGTTACGCGCCATCGCCGCAACAATCGTGATTTTCGGGATTCTGTTCGTTCGTTGGATCACAGGCGAATCCGGTTCAGGCGCAGTGCATTGGAGATGACGGAAACCGAACTGAAACTCATGGCTGCCGCGGCAATCATCGGGCTCAGCAGAATGCCGAACCATGGATAAAGGATGCCCGCAGCGACGGGTACACCAATGCCGTTGTAGGCAAAGGCAAAAAACAGGTTCTGCTGAATGTTGCGCATGGTTTCACGGCTGAGGCGGATGGCTCGGAGAATGCCCTCGGGGTCGCCTCCGATCAGAGTGACATCAGCCGACTCAATGGCCACGTCCGTGCCCGTCCCCATGGCAATCCCGACATCCGCCGTGGCCAGCGCGGGTGCATCGTTTATCCCGTCACCCGCCATTGCAACAACGCAGCCCTCGCCCTGCAGGCGGCGGACCCGCTCCGCCTTTTCGCCCGGGAGAACCTCGGCGATGACTTCATCCAGGCCCAACTGATCCGCAACCGCCTCTGCCGTCGAGGCACTGTCGCCGGTCAACATGATGAGCCGGATGTTTTCTTTCTGCAGCGCACGGATCACTGTCCGGCTGCCCGGCCGGGGCGGATCCATGATTCCGACAACACCTGCGGGCTCACCACCCACCACCACGAACACTACGGTCAGGCCGCGAGCGCGCAGATCGGCCAGATCAAAGGGAAACCGGCTGAGCGCCACCCCCTCCTCTGCAAGCAGGGCGGCATTGCCCACAAGGACTCTTTGCCCATCAACCACGCCGCTTACACCCTTGCCCGTTCGTGATTCGAAATCCGACACCTGTCCCGCTATCGCGCCGGCTTGTTCAGCCGCTGTAAGCAGTGCATCAGCGAGGGGGTGCTCGCTGGCTTTCTCAATGGCCGCTGCGAAACCGAGCAACTGCCTGTCTGAAAAACCGTCTGCTGTGCTGACCGTTTCCACCCTGGGCTTACCCTCGGTCAGGGTTCCGGTCTTGTCGAATACAAGGGTATCGACCTGGCGTAAGGCTTCAATGGCTTCCGCATTACGGAACAGCACGCCCCACTGTGCGCCCTTGCCGGAGGCGACCATGATGGACATCGGTGTCGCCAGGCCAAGCGCGCAGGGACAGGCGATGATCAGCACCGCTACTGAATTAATCACGGCATAAGCCATGGCCGGGGCCGGTCCCAGCAGTGCCCAGGCGACGAATGTCACGATCGCAGCCAATACAACCAGCGGCACAAAGTATGCGGCCACCCGGTCAACGGTTTGCTGCACAGGCGCCCGGCTGCGCTGTGCGCTGGAAACCATTTGAACGATTTGCGCCAGCAGGGTATCGGCGCCAACCCGCCGTGCTTCGATCAGCAGACTGCCCGTGCCGTTGATGGTGGCTCCAATGACCGGGTCACCGGTGGATCGGGGCACAGGAAGCGGCTCACCACTCATCATGGATTCATCAATGTGGCTGCTGCCTTCAAGGATCACGCCGTCTGCGGGTATTTTTTCACCCGGCCTGACCCGCAGCGTGTCCCCCTCCTGCAACTGGTCAAGAGGCACGTCCCTCTCATGTCCGCAGGGCGTGAGCCGGCGGGCCGTTTTGGGCGCCAGGCCCAGCAGCGACCTGATCGCCTCGCCGGTCCGGTCGCGGGCTCTCAACTCCAGGACCTGCCCAAGCGCCACCAGCGTGACGATGACTGCCGCCGCTTCGAAGTACAGGTCGACACGGCCATCAGGGCCGCGAAAAGAAGGCGGAAAAACCCCGGGCAAAAACAGGGCAACCAGGCTGTATGACCAGGCCACACCGGTTCCCAGTGCAATCAGCGTGAACATATTGGGGTGCCGGTTCAACACCGATTGCCAGCCACGAACAAAAAATGGCCACCCCACCCAAAGCACCACGGGTGTTGCAAACCCGAACTCAAGCCAGCGGGACAGCCCTGCTGGAAGAAAATCGTCGAAACCCGGAATCATGCCACCCATGGCGATGACAAACACCGGCGCTGTCAGTACCAGCCCCACCAGGAACCGGCGGGTCATATCCACCAGTTCGGGATTAGCCTGTGGTTCTTCCGCCAGGCTGACGGTCTCGGGCTCCAGTGCCATCCCGCAGGACGGACACACACCGGGACCGCTGTTGCGGACCTCCGGACACATCGGGCAGATGTGAAGCGCTGCGGACGTGTCCATTACACCGCGATGGGAGCCTTTATCGCCGGGTGGCAGCGGTAGTTCAGCAGTTCGAAATCTTCGTATCGGAAATCGAACAGGTCCTGCCGGTCGGGGTTTATCTTCATTTCCGGCAGCGAATAGGGCTCGCGGCTCAGCTGGGTTTCCACCTGCTCAAGGTGATTCAGGTAGATATGGACATCGCCAAAAGTGTGCACGAAGTCACCCGGTTGCAGACCGGTAACCTGGGCAATCATCATCGTCAACAGCGCATAGGATGCAATATTGAAAGGCACCCCCAGGAACACATCGGCGCTTCTTTGGTAAAGCTGACAACTCAGCTTGCCGTCCGCCACGTGAAACTGGAACATGGTATGGCAGGGCGGTAGCGCCTGCAGGCCCATACCGGCATTTTCCCTGGGGCTGCGGGTCTCATCCGGCAACAAAGCCGGGTTCCAGGCGGAAACGATATGCCGGCGCGAGTGGGGCTTATTTTCCAGGTCTTCGAGTAAACGGGTGATCTGGTCGATCCGGCGGCCGTCCGCCGCTATCCAGTTGCGCCACTGCGCACCATAGACCGGGCCGAGCTCGCCTTCCTGCGTGGCCCATTCATCCCAGATGCGCACTCCGTTATCCTTCAGATAGCGGATGTTGGTATCGCCACTCAGGAACCACAGCAGTTCATGAATGATCGATTTGAAATGAAGTTTCTTGGTGGTCACCGCTGGAAAGCCTGACTGCAGGTCGAACCGCATCTGGTGGCCGAACAGGCTGATGGTGCCGGTTCCGGTGCGGTCCTCCTTGCGGGTCCCTTGGTCCAGTATGCGGTGCAGTAAATCAAGGTATATTTTCAATGTTTTCTCCAGCCCTTGTGGGCAAGAAACATGATGACGGCTCCGGCCAGCACCATCGGCAGTGATAACACCATGCCCATGGTCAGCCATTCACCGCTGACAAACCCGATGTGTTCATCCGGTTCACGAAAGAATTCTGCCATAAAGCGAAAGCAGCCATAACCCAGCAGGAACAATCCTGACACGGCCGCCGTTGGCCTGGGCCGTCTCGAATAAGCGATCAACAGGACGAATAACCCCAGTCCTTCGCCCAGCACCTGGTAAAGCTGACTGGGATGGCGCGCCAGGTGATCCAGTGCGCCGGCGCGCCAGGCCGCCTCGAGTTCCTCCGAGCGCCAGCCACCGGGCTGAATCGCATTGGCGAAGATCATCGCCCAGGGCAGATCGCTGAACCGGCCCCATAATTCACCACCGATGAAATTCCCGAGCCTGCCGAGGCCCAGCCCGACCGGTACGAGGGGTGCGACAAAATCGGAAACCTGCCAGAAACTTCGTCCCGTTCGCCGGCCAAACCACCACATGGCCACCAGCACGCCCAGCAAGCCACCATGAAACGACATACCGCCATCGGTAATGCGAAACAGGAACACCGGGTCGTCGAGAAAATTCTGGAATCCATAAAACAGGACATAGCCCAGGCGGCCACCCAGTACCACGCCCAGCATGCCATAAAACAGGAAATCCCCGACGTCCTGGGCATTCCAGCCCCACCACTGCCGTCGTTTGGCCAGCCAGGCGCCACCGGCCCAGAAAAACAGGAAGGCCAGCAGGTACATGATGCCGTACCAATGCACGTCCAACGGACCAACGGAGAAGGCCACCGGGTCAATTGCGATGAATGGATAGCTGGACTGGGTCACGAAATGCTGAGCTCTTTCTCCGGGGTTTAAATTCCATTTTCCCGACGGGCTGTGGCAGCATATGTCAGCGGCAGGCGAGCCGCAAGTATGTCCGGACAAGGTTGACCAGAATCAACAAAACCACTGGGTTAATGAGCCTGATCGGGTAGACTGCTACCTGGTTTGGATGCAAGTGACACTGGAACGGCCAAGGAAAACTAGAGATGCTGGAACTGGCGCTTCCCAATACACACGCACTCGCCGTGATGGTCGTGATCATCGGGGCCCTGGTCCTGTTTACGCGAGAGAGCATTCCACTGCAAACCACCAGCCTGCTGGTTATCGTGACCCTGACGGTCGGTTTTACGCTGTTTCCCTACGAATCCGATGGCAAGGTCCTGCAGGCCAGCGACTTTTTCCTTGGTTTTGGCCACAAGGCACTGGTGGCCGTCTGTGGGCTGATGATCGTGGGACAGGGCCTGATCCGCACCGGCGCCCTTGAACCCGTGGGAAGACTGCTGGCGCGACTGTGGCGCAAGGGTCCGGCTATATCGCTGTTATTCACCATCCTGATAACCGCGGTATTAAGCGCATTCATCAACAACACGCCCATTGTCGTGCTGATGCTGCCCATCCTGATTGGCGTTGCGGTGAGGACCGGTGGATCTCCATCTGGCTCGCTGATACCGATGGGCTTCGCCAGCATCCTGGGGGGCATGGCGACCACTATCGGCACCTCGACCAACCTGCTGGTGGTGAACGTGGCGGCTGACATGGGGATGGATGCGTTCAGCATGTTCGATTTCCTGGGACCGGCCGCGATCGCAGGGTTTTTCGCGGTTATTTACCTCTGGTTGATCGCCCCCCACATGATCCCGGAACGCCAGCCGCCGATGAGCGGCACCGTGTCGAGAGTCTATACCGCCCAGATCCGGCTCGATAAGAACAGTGTAGTGGTGGGGAAAACACTCGCTAATGCCAGCCTGCGCGTTGGCGAGGGCATGAAGATAGAAACCGTGCAGCGCGGCCGTGGCGTATTCATCAATCCCCTCCCCGATGTCGTGCTGAAAGCCGGCGATCGCCTCACCACCAGTGATACACAGGCCAAATTGCGCGAATTCGCGCGGTTGCTGGGCGGCACGCTGTTCTCGGGCGATCAGGCCGTCGATGCGGAACACCCCCTGAGCGCCGAAGGCCAGCAGATCGCGGAGGTCGTGATCACGCCCGGTTCGCGACTGAACGGGGTGCGGATCGGCAATGCCCGGCTCAGGTCGAGCTTTGGCTTGAGACTTCTGGCGTTCAACCGTTTCGAGGAGTCACAGGAAAGGAAATCTCCGGGGTTGGATGAAGTCCAGCTGCGTTCCGGCGACGTTCTGCTGGTTCAGTCGACCGTGGAAAACCTGCGCGAATTGAAAGAAACGGCAGATTTCCTCGTCCTTGACGGCAGCATTCAGCTCCCCAGCACCAAGAAGGCGCCGGTCGCCATGGCCACCATGCTCGGCGTTGTCGCCCTGGCCGCCCTCAACATCATGCCAATTGAGATAAGCGCCATCCTCGGCTTTATGGTGCTGATTATCTCACGGTGCCTGAACTGGAAAGACGCGATGAGCGCGCTCAGTACGCAGGTGATACTGATCATCGTCTCATCCCTGGCCATGGGTGCCGCCCTGCTGAAAACTGGCGGAGCCGACTACCTGGCCCGGCTGTTTGTCTACATCACTTTCGGCGCGCCCCCATCGGTCGTGCTGGGGGGATTGATGCTGATGATGGGTATCCTCACAAATATAGTCTCGAACAATGCGGCGGCCGTGATCGGCACGCCCATTGCAATCGGAATCGCGCAACGGCTGGGAATGCCGCTGGAGCCCTTTGTGCTGGCCGTGCTGTTCGGCGCCAACCTGAGCTTCGCCACGCCGATGGCCTACCAGACCAATATCCTGCTGATGAACGCGGGCGGCTACAAATTCGGAGACTTCGTGCGCATCGGCGTGCCCCTATCCATCGGACTCTGGCTGATCCTGACCGCCGTGCTGGTCTGGGCTTATGGACTGTAAAAAGGAAGACAACAAATGACATCCGCCGCAACTGCTACCGTACGCCACGGCCCTTACCCGGAGCTGACCTGGGCTGCGATCCTGGTCGGCTATTTTCTAGGAACGATTATCGCGGTCAGTATCGGATACGCCGCCCTGATCCTCGGGTTCTCTATCGAGGGTTCTGAGCTTGCAGCCATTCTCGGCTTTGGCATCCTACGCGGCATACTGCGCCGCAACAGCATTATCGAAAACAACATCACGCAAACCGTTGCCAGTGCCGTCAATGGCGCGTCCAGTGGCATGATGTTCTCGGTGCCTGCGATTTTCATCCTTGGCTACGGCTCGGACTTCAACCCGGTTCTGCTGACCTTCGGTGCAATAGCCGGCGCCTTCCTGGGGATCGGATTCATTATCCCGCTGCGCAAACAGATGATCGATTACGAGCGTCTCACCTACCCGGGCGGTGTCGCGGTAGCGACCATCCTGAAGTCGCCGGGTGCGGGCATCCAGAAGGCCATGCTGCTGATTGGCGGTGCGCTGCTGAGCGGCGGTCTGCATGCTGTCAGCCAGTCCACCGGCGTTGACAACTGGGACCTGGGCAGCCTGATCGGAATGCCCGGCTACATGAATGGTGTCTGGTACCTGTCTTTGCTGACCATCGGAGTCGGTTACATCGCCGGCAAAGGCGGCGTGGCATTCATTGTCGGCGGATACGTCTGTTACTGGATCCTGGCGCCGATGCTGGCGGGCCTGGACATGTTCCCCATCGATCCGGCCACTGGAACCGCGACTGACGAACCCAACGCCCTGCGTCTGCTGTTATTCCGGCCGGTCGGTATAGGTATGCTGATCGGCGGCGCCGTTGCCGGCGTGGCAATGGCCTTCCCGATGATCCTGAGCGCCGTTCGCAGCATGCAGAATGCCGCCAAGTCGGAGGCGGCCATGTCAAAGGACGAAATGCCGATCAAACTGCTGTACCTGGCCATTGGCGGCGCCGCCATCCTGCTGGCCGTGATGGCGGTGATGTCGACGGACAAGATGGGACTGGGCCGTGGCCTGGTCATGGCCCTGGTTGGAACTTTGTGGGTATGGATCGCGGGCGTAATCCTGTCAGAAGCGATCGGTCGCACCAACTGGTCACCACTGTCGGGTATGACCCTGATCGCTGTCACGATCCTGATCTTCATTTCCAGCGGACTGGGTGACACCAAGGCCGCCATTGTCTCCGCCATCATGGTCGGCGCAGCCGCCTGCGTGGCCATGTCCCAGGCAACCGACCTGATGCTGGACCTCAAGACCGGGTACCTGGTCGGGGCAACGCCCCGCAAACAGCAACTGGGCCAGTTTATCGGCGCCTGGCTCGGCCCGATCGTCGTGATCACGCTGATATTCGTCCTTAACGAAGCCTACGTGCTGGGCAGTGACAAGTTGCCTGCACCACAGGGCCAGGCCCTGGCAAGCATGGTCAATGGCATCATGGGGGGAGACGTACCCGCCCAGAAATACCTGGCCGGGGCCGGGTTGGGCGCGCTCCTCAGCCTGTTTCAACCGGGGCTGGGTATCACGGTGGGCCTGGGTTTCTACCTGCCGTTCAACATCGTTCTGACGTACAGCCTGGGCACGCTGATCCGGGTTGTGAGCGACTACAAATTTGGCATCTCCTACGCTGAAAACACCGGGATTCCGATCACGGCGGGATTCATCGTCGGCGAAGCCCTGGTCGGCGTAGGATACGCCATCTCGATGATCATAAAGGCGGTCTGAACATGAAACTGATAGCGTTGATCCTGGTTTTTGGTTCTTTCCTGGCTGGAGCTTTTGTCACCGTGCTGGACCCTCGATTGGTCAACTGGAGTTACCTGGTGCCTATCCTGGTTATCGGCGTGATCGGCCTGTGGATGCATCGCAAGGCACGCCACGCTGAATCGCAGTCCGGAGACCTGCTGGCCGGTAATCTCACGATACTGCAAGACAGTCTGAACAATATTCTCGGCAACCTGGAAAAACTGCATGCCCAGGGCGATGAGTTGCCGGTTTACGAAGCTCGCTTCGAGATTGACCGGCTGTTCCGTGAAGACCTGAATAATTTCGCCGAGGCGCGAGAAAGCATGATCCATGTCTTCGGCATCCAGAATTATGCCGACGTCATGAGCAATTTCGCCGCGGGTGAACGCTACATCAACCGGGTCTGGTCGGCATCCACCGACGGCTACGTGGACGAGGTGCGGACCTACCTGGAGCGCGCGCGCGACCAATTCCAGGAGGGGGCGAGACACTATGCAGAACAACTGGCCGCTCACTCCGGCTCGACCGACAGCGCCTCAAGAGCCTGATAACAAGGGCTCCGGGTTGAATAAATCTGTCCGGGGATCTCCAAAAGCCCTGCACGCCCACTCTACCCGCCACTCCGGACTTTCTTCGCGTTGCCCCAGGCCGTCCACCGCATCGAGGCGGAGACGCAGTCCCCGCCGGTTCGCAATCTGGATATTGAGGCCCGGCCGGGCGTTAAGTTCGAGGATCAGCGGACCGTGCCTCTCGTCCAACACGATGTCCACTCCCAGGTAGCCCAGTTCGACCGCCTCGAAGCATTGTGCGGCCATCGAAACGATGCTGCTCCAGTGAGGGACCTGGAAGCCGCTAATTTCAGAACCTGTATCCGGATGCAGGGAAACCGGGCTGTTGCCGGACACACCACCCACCGTGATCCCCGTCGCCAGGTCGACTCCCACGCCGATCGCACCCTGGTGCAGATTGGCCTTGCCATGAGATTCCCGGGTGGGCAGCCGGACCATCGCCATCACCGGGTACCCGCGGTACACGATCACCCGGATATCCGGAACCCCGTGATAGGTCAGGCCGGCGAAGGCGGGATCGAAATGCACCAGCGATTCAATCATCGCGACATCCGGTTGCCCGCCCAGTGAATACAGGCCGCCGATCACGTTGGTCACGTGATGCTCCAGGTCGGCCCGCTTGACCAGGTTGCCATCAGAGTCCACGAAATAATCGGCCTTACGGTCCTTGATCACCAGGATGCCGTCACCGCCGCTGCCGTGAGCCGGCTTGATGACGAACTCGTTGTGGGTGCCCAGTAAATCCCCCAGGTGGGAGGCCTGCTGCATATAGCGAGCCAGTGCAATCAGTTCGGGAACCGCCAGTCCCCGTTCCTGCAGACGCTCTTTGCAGAGTACCTTGTCATCCACCAGCGGAAAAAAACGGCGGTCATTCATTTTCAGGATGTAATCGCCATTGCGGCGGTTGAGTCCCAGCACGCCGTTGCTGCGCATCCTTTGCAAAATGCTGTTCACAGCGGATTGCTGCCGGCAAGTTGGCGGAAACGGATCAACTCGGTCAGCCGGAACCCAGTGTAGCGCCCAAGCGCCACGATCAGCCCGAGCACGATGAGGTTCACCTCGGGAAACACCGTAACCCAGTATTCAAGCACGTCAATCGAGATGACCGAATAGGCCAGCGACGCCATCAACAGGCTGCCAAGGCCCTCCTGGATGGAAGTCATGGCGCCGCGTTCTTCCCAGACAATCGACATCCGCTCGATCACCATGGAAATAATCACCATCGGAAACAGCGAGACGGAAAGACCGGTCTCGACGCCCATGCGGTCGCTGAACAGGCTGATCGCCGTCATCAGCAGCACGACAATCGTGACCACCGCTGCAAGCCTGGGCACCAGCAACAGCCTCAGCCGCTCCAGGTAAAAACGGAACACCAGCCCCATTGAAACGATCATCATGAACAACAGAATGCCCTTGACCAGCTCAGTCTCGCGGAAAGCCAGCGCTATCAGCACCGGCGCGAAGGTTCCGAATGAGCTGAGGCCCACGAAATTGCGGAGCACCACGATGACCAGGATGCCAAAGGGCACCAGCAGCAGCACTTCGTAAACCGACTGGGTTTGCACCGGCAGATGCAGCAGCGAAATCCGCCCGATAAAGGAATCCTTCAGCTCTGTTCTTTGCGCCGCAAGATCCAGTGAACTTCTCAAGCGTCGTTTTACTGAAATCTGCAGGTCATTGATCAGCGCCCCGCTGACACCGGCGAGTGTTTCCATTCCTCGCCACCAGATCATGAACTCTTCGGGCCGCCCCTGCTGCCCGGTCTGCGGGTCGAATAGCATCCAGTGCTCCCCATCCCACACGGCCAGCATGGTATGGATGGCCGACCGCTGAACATCGTTGTTCAAAAGGATTCCATGGACGAGCATGGAGGGAATCTGTTCCATGGCCAGGATGGACTGGGCCAGTCTGGCATAGTCCAGCGACGACTCGACGCCCTCAAGAAACAGATTCCAGTTAGCGTCGTCGGGACTGTTTTGCAGATGGTCCAGTATTTCAGCAGCAAAAGACTGTGCATCGGCCGATTCTGTTTTCACTTCCTGCACCAGGTCTGCCATCGCACTGGCCCAAGGCTCGTCGAGTTCAGGTGCAGACGGAATCTCCGGCCGGTTGGCGAACCGGCTGTTGCGAGTATCCCGTATGACCGTGGCCCGGTAGTACAGCACACGGTCCGAATCGAGACTGCGGATCGCCCAGTCAGCCTGCCGGCGGAACATGTTCTCTTCCAGCGTCAAGCCAAAGTCACGGGAGATAAAACTCTCATTGGTCACCGTGAACCCGGTAGACCGCACCGGCAATAGCAGGCTGGCTCTTACCGGACCTTTAACCGGTTCGATTTCCAGCCGGGCCTGGACCAGCCATTGCTCTCCGGTTTCGTCAGGCAGAACGGGGTAGCCCAACCTGACGACCTTGTAGGCGAAGGTGATTCCGCCAAGCAAAACCAACAGCAGAGAAAGAACCACCCACTGCCTGCTGCGGGTCACGACGGACTGTCCTTAGTTGCCGCATTGTTGCAACGCGCCTGCCCGAGGAACGTTTCCGAGGCGTCGACCAGTGCGAAAGATGCCAGCGCATTGCGGCCCACCAGCAAGGGATAATTGAATTCACTGCGGTCAATCAGGCTGACTTCAGTTTCCATATGCTCTCCGGCGACGCACAACTCCAGCTTGACGACGGGGCGCCTCTGGGAGGTACCGTCATGTTGCACGACGCCGATGGTCCGCACCCGTTCCCGGACCAGCACAAACTCCTCACCGCTGTCGCGATCAATGACGACGAAACGCACCCAGCGCTTTCCGCCTTTCCTGAACTTCTTGACCACGCGGGAATCCAGTGAAGACGTTTCCGCACCCGTGTCGAGCTTGGCCTTGAGTTCGATGCCCGGGTCAGGAAGCCAGGCATTTTCCACCCAGCCAAGAATACGCAATTCGGACGCAATCGCGGCCGTAAAAACGGGTTGGGCAAACGAAGCAAGAAGACAGATGATCAGAATAATTTTTTTCATTGCTGGCTATTTTCGCCGTTTCAACAGGTTTTCATGTAAAAATTTTGTTAGTTGAGCCGAAACGACCGCCCATCAGAGTCATTAATAATTGACTCGTGTGTTCTGCAAGTTATACCCTTCTTGGTTCGGAATACATACTTTAAGTTTTTCAACCGTTATCCATTTTTCAAAACCGAGATCTAGCATGCTAATGAATCGAATGAACAAAAGGCTCTTGCTGAGCGCAATCCTGGTTGCAGTGCTCCCTGCGGGTTTATCTGCACCGGTTTTTGCCCAGGTATCTGTGGACCAAGTTATCCAGGAAGGCGAAAAACGCGCTGACGCGGGTGCTGCTGAGCAGCAGCGAGTCGAGCAAATCGCCAACCAGACTGATGACTTGTTGAATGAATTCAACACTGTTTCAAAAGTCGTGGACGGGCTGGTTACTTACAACAGTCTGCTGCAGCGGCAGGTCAATAACCAGGAAGAGGAAAAGGCTGCCTTAAGCGAATCCATTTCCAATGTCGCACTGATCGAGCGTCAGATCATACCCATGATGACCCGCATGCTGGACTCGCTGGAACAGTTCATTGAGCTGGACACGCCATTCCTGCTGAACGAGCGCAGGGAGCGCCTCGAAAGGTTGAGGGGCATGATGGAGCGTTCAGACGTTTCCTCGGCTGAGAAATTCCGCCGCGTCATTGAGGCCTACCAGATCGAGAACGATTATGGCCGCACCATCGAAGCCTACAAGGGCACGGTGCCTATCAACGGCAATGAGCAGGAAGTCGATTTCCTTCGTATCGGACGCGTGTCACTGGCCTACCAGTCAGTGGGCGGCGCTCATACCGGTGCCTGGGACGTGGGCACAGGGGGCTGGGTTGAACTCGAAGCTTCAGAATTCAAAAACCAGATCGCCGATGGTCTCCGGGTAGCTCGCAAGCAGGTCGCACCTGACTTGCTGATCGTTCCCGTCCCGGCTGCCGCGGAGGAATAATCATGATAAACAGAATATTCAAAACAGCACTTATTGCGGGACTCGTTTTCAGCCTGAGCAACACCGTTTACGCGGCACAGGCGGTTTCACTGGATGAACTTCTGCAGCAGGTCAAGTCCGGTCGGGTGAAAGACGCCGACGAAAACAAGAAGCGTATCGCTGAATTTCAGCAGGCTCGGGGCCAGCAGCAGCAACTGCTCAGAAACATGCAAGCAGAACAAACGCGCCAGGAACAGCTCTCGGTGCAACTGGAAGCCACGTTCGAAGCCAACGACGCACAGATCATCGATCTTGAGCGTGCCTTGCAGGAACGCCTTGGTGAGCTGAAAGAACTGTTCGGCGTGTTACAGCAGGCCGCTGGTGACGCCCGCGGAAATTTCGATACCTCGGTCACGCAGATCCAGTTCCCGGATCGCGGCGAGTGGCTGACCTCGTTCGCGCAGAAGATGGGTTCCACCACGCGCATGCCGACCCTCGAAGAGATCGAACGGATCTGGTTTGAGCTGCAGCGTGAAATGACCGAGTCGGCACGTGTTGCGAAAATCAACACCACGGTGATCAATGCCAACGGTGAAGAAGAAACTCGCGATGTCGTTCGAGTCGGCCTGTTCAACGTGGTTTCTGACGGCAATTACCTGGAATACGTTCCGGAAACCGGCCGTCTGGTAGAACTGCAGCGTCAACCCGCCGGGCGATACACCGGTCGCGCCTCAGATCTGCAGACCGCAACCTCCGGCCCCAACGCTTTCGCGGTCGACCCCACCCGCGGCCAGTTACTGGCCCTGCTGGTGCAGTCGCCCAGCCTGATGGAGCGTGTAGCACAGGGTAAGGAAGTGGGCTACGTGATCATCGCCCTGGGTATCGTTGGTCTCGCCATCGCTATCTGGCGCCTGCTGGCACTTTCCGCCACGGCAGCCAAGGTGAACAGGCAAGTCAAGAACCTGGACCAGGCTGGTAACAACCCGCTCGGTCGCGTACTGAAGATCGCTCATGACAACCCCGAGTCCGATGTCGAAGCACTCGAGCTGAAACTGGGTGAGGCTATTCTGAAGGAAATTCCGAAGTTCAATTCGATGCTTCCGTTCCTGAAGATCATTTCAGTCGTCGCCCCGTTGCTCGGTCTGCTGGGTACGGTTACCGGTATGATCATCACGTTCCAGGCCATCACGCTTTACGGCGCGGGTGACCCGAAACTGATGGCCGGCGGTATTTCAACCGCCCTGGTGACCACGGTTCTCGGTCTGGTTGTCGCCATTCCCACGGTGTTCCTGCATACGCTGGTTCAGAGCCGTGCGAAGCGCTTGACGCAGATCCTTCAGGAAGAGGCTGCAGGCATGCTCTCCGAGCGCGCTGAAAGGATGGCATAAACCTGATGGACGTCATCTACTATTATCTGCCATTCCTCGAAACCATCCGGGATTTCTTTGAACTGGGTGGGCCGGTGCTCAATGTCATCGCCATTGTCACCCTGTTCATGTGGATGCTGATTATCGAGCGAATTGTGTACTTCCGGTCAGGGCACAAAACCCTGATCCGGAAGGCCCACAATTACTGGGATGAACGAGGTGACTACTCTTCCTGGAATGCCCACCAGATCAGGGACCGCATCATTTCACAGGTTTCCGCCAACGCTGAGCGCAATATGGCGCTGATCAAGACCTGTGTTGCCCTGTGCCCCCTGCTGGGACTGCTGGGTACGGTGACCGGTATGATCGAGGTCTTCGAAGTGATGGCCATATCAGGCTCGGGTAACCCCCGATCAATGGCTTCCGGTGTGTCCAAGGCTACCGTACCAACGATGGCCGGCATGGTCGCGGCACTTTCCGGAGTAGCGATGTCTGCGTTCCTTGAAAACAAGGCACGCAGGGAGCGCGAGTTCATTGCAGACGAATTAATTATCGAGCACGGCTGAGGGCGACAGCCTTCAGCCTGCTGATTCAGGAGAAAGACAAATGCGGCAACATTTAGCCCAGCAGTATGACGAAGAAGAGTCGGAGATCAATATCACGCCCATGCTGGACGTGGTGTTCATCATGCTCATCTTCTTTATCGTTACGGCAACCTTTGTAAAAGAGGCCGGTATCGAAGTGAACCGGCCAGATGCAGCGACTGCTGTAAAACAGGAGAAAGCCAACATCCTGGTGGCAATCGGTCCAAACAACGATATCTGGATTGACCGGCGCCAAATCGATATCCGTTCAGTACGACCGAATATCGAGCGCTTGCATGCGGAGAATCCCCAGGGTTCAGTCGTCATCCAGGCTGACAAGGAATCCAAGACGGATACCTTGATCCAGGTGATGGACGCGGCCCGCTCTGCCGGAGTTTTCAACGTGTCGATTGCGGCCCAGGAACAGTAAGAGGTGAGCCATGTCGGCCACGATTATTGAAACATTATCCATCAGCAAAACCGGTAATTATGTCCGGATGGCTGTCGGTGTCGTTCTGGGTGTAGTGATCACCGCTGGGCTGTTCTGGTTCATGCAGTACCTGATCGAAACCGCTGACCGCGAACTCAACGAGGGCGCCTCCGGCCATTTGATCGACTTCGTGCGCTTGAAACGGGACGAGTCGATCCAGCGAAGGCAGTTGAAACCGAAGAAACCGCCTCCGCCGGATGCACCGCCGCCACAGCCTCCGACGCCACAGTTGGATAACCTGAACCCCAACGCTGAAAAGATTGCTATTTCTGCCGCACCGGTGGAGACGGACATCGAAATGAGTGGTGGATTCAGCCTGGGCGTTGGTGAAGGTGACTACCTGCCGATCGTGAAAGTTGCGCCGATTTATCCTCAGCGAGCCCTGTCACGCAGTGTTGAAGGTTATTGCGTCGTGCAATACGTGGTGACCAAGCAGGGTACCATTCGCGACCCGTTTGTCGTGGAAGACCAGTGCACCAGCACCCTCTTCCACCGCGCTTCGATTCAGGCCGCCATGAAGTTCAAGTACAAACCACGTGTCGTCGACGGCCAGGCCATTGAAGTCCCGGGTGTACAGAACAAGTTCACCTATGAAATTACGCAGGATTAGGTAAAGACCTATGGACAGATTCATGTCAAAACTGATCGTTTCCATTATTTCCGGTGCTTTGCTGCTGGGTGTTGCCAACCCGGCTTTCGCTCAGAAAAGCGGCGAAGAAAAAAAGACCAAGGAAACCGTTGCCATGAGCCAAACGGTTTACGAGAAGCTGACGGAAATCCAGGAACTGATCGAAGCGAAAGATTACGCTTCAGCACAGCGCCTGATCGACGAGTTGAGAGGTAAAAAAGGGCTGAGTCCTTACGAGATAGCCCAGATCTGGAACATTTCCGGCTACTCTTACTACCTGCAGGAACGTTACGATGATGCCATTCGTGCGTACGATCAGGTCATGGCACAGCCGGAACTGCCAGAGGCGTTGATGCTGAGCACACTCAAGACCAAGGCACAGCTGCAGTTCACCCAGGAAGATTACGAGGGTGCGCTGGCCACTGTCCGGCAGCTTATTGCCAACGTCTCTGAGCCCAGTGCAGATATCTACATGCTCGAAGGCCAGGCATTGTTTCAACTGGCCCGATACGACGAGGCACTGGTTCCGATCAAAACCGGCATCGATATGTACCGCCAGCAGGGCCAGGTGCCCAAAGAAAACTGGTTGCTGCTGCTGCGCGTGATTTACTTTGAGCAAAAAGATTACGAAAGCATGATCGGCGTGGTTAGAGAGCTGATCGCCTATTACCCCAAGGATACGTACGTTCTGACCCTGGCTGGAATTTACAGTGAACTCGGTGATACCAAGAAGCAGCTGGCGCTGACCGAAGTCCTGTATGAGAAAGGTTATCTGAATACCGCCTCTCACATTACCAACCTGGCCAACCTTTACCTGCTCCACGGCTTGCCATACAAGGCGGCAAAGGTGCTTGAAAAGGAAATGAACGAAAACATCGTCGATGCCAACGAACGCAACCTGAGGCTGCTGTCACAGGCTTGGTACCAGTCGCGCGAGGATGCGAAAGCGATTCCGCCGCTTAAAAGGGCTGCAGAGCTTTCCAAGGAAGGCGATCTGTACATCCGTCTCGCGCAGGCGAACATCAATCTAGAGAGATGGAGTGAAGCAGCCAAGGCTGTGCAGGAAGGCCTGCGGCTGGGTGGCCTCAAGCGAGTTGACACCGCCAATATCATGCTCGGCATGGCATTGTTCAACGAGAAACGCCTGGAACAGGCCCGCCGCGCCTTTGAACGCGCTGCCACGGACAACCGCTCCAAGCGGGCTGCGACACAATGGATCGCTTACGTCGACAGTGAAATCAAGCGACGCGACCTGATGAACCAGAACGTGGAATACCAGCCTCGTGAACGTGACGACATGATGGATGTAGTCGAAGGTCAGCAATAAGTAACAAAAGAAAAAAGGGGTCAAGAAAAAAGGGGTCAGGTTAACTTTTTCTTATTTCAAAAGTTAACCTGACCCCTTTTTTCTTGACCCCTTTTTTATGATCCCTTAGCTCAGCGCAACCACGTCGATGGTGATTTTTTCCATCACTTTCTCGGTAGTATGGCTGCTGAACGTAGCGGCAAGTCCCTTGCGGGTTGAGATACCCAGGATCACCATGTCCGCATCAATTTTTTCGGCGATGCCGGCGATGACGTCCTCAGGCTTGCCCATGTCGCGGTGAATATTCTCACGCGGCAAACCGCTCATGCGGCCAATCAAGGCGCGATCCGGGAAGTCCTCACTGCCCTTATAGGCATTGACGACATGGAACTCCGCACCGAAATAATCGGACAGGAACAATCCGCGTTCTATGATTCTTTCGTTCAGTGCTACGTGAACCGCATCAGTCGCCTGAGTGTTGACCGCTGCCAGAATGCAGTCGATCGGCGCTTTCGTACCTTCGTCCACGATGACTACATCACAGGTTGCCTGCCTTACCAGGTCCCACTTGGAATCGGTAATGCCGGTTTTGTGCTCTGCTGAAGACTCGGCGAGCATGATCGTGTCGCAGCCATAACGTTCGGCGGCGTCCGTGATGGATTTGCGCCAGTCACGGGTCCAGAAGAACTCTGCGGTGTAGTCCACGTTTAGTTCATCCAGCGGAACGAGTAATGCTTCAAGTTCCTTGAAACTGCGCACGGTTTCAGTCGGCGCATTGGGCTCAGTCTTGTCCGGACTTTCGAAGCCGATCAACAGGTGAAACTCCAGGTCCCATTTGCGTTCCTGGCGCACGATTTCCAACATGCGTTCCAGGGCGAGCGACTCCTCATGAGATGGATCAACGATAACGAGGTACTTTCTTTTATCCACTTAATAACCCTCCGGACACTTGTTTGATTTTATCACGCCCGTAGCCGGGCATTGGAACATTCTACCTGATATATAGCTGGAAACCCGCCCAGGACATAAAATTATCATCCGAGGCTGATTTCATTCTCCGCATACGCGTGCGGGCCAGTGCTTCAGAAACATTCTGGAGTCCAGCGAGTTCCCGGTAGAATTCGGTCATAAAAAGAGCTGTTTCCCCATCGCTTCCGGACTGCAGACTGACTAACACGCTGGCCGCTCCGTTCTGCAGGAAGTCTGATACAAACCCCAGGTAACTGTCAAAGCCTGACCGGGATCGCCCGGTGACCGAAGTACGGCTCATCACCACCAGGCTGGCATTTAAATTCAATCCCCGTATGGCTTCAGGACGCAGGTTATTCTCAACGGACTCTTTACTGGTCCTGGACATCTGGAGCCTGGAATCATCCGGTATAGCCAGGTCCAGCGTGCCGGGTATCGCCAGGTGTATCAGACCGGCCTCTGCAAACCTGGGATCCTGAAATTCGTCATTTTGCAATGCCACACCCTGAACAATGTTCAAACCCGGTCCGACAAACGCATCCCGAACCGCGTTGACTTCAGCCGAGACAGGGACGTCGTAACTGAACAGGTCCTGGCCGGCCTGGGGATTGCCGGCGAGGAAGACGGAATCCCTGAAGCCACTGGCCAGGTCATTACCGACCTGCGAGGAGCCGGCGAGGCTCACCAGGTTAAGCACCTGGTGATTTTCAGCCAGGAATTCATTATTCAACCGCAGCGCGTCGAATGGAAATGCATGGAGCGGTCCCGCAGCCAACAGGTAAATTTTACGAGTCAGGTCTTTTGCAATCGGTTGCAGCAGAGAACGGCCGAGGGCATCGAGGTAGGGCAATGGATCGCCATTGTTCTCCTCCCAGCTCTGCCGCAAGCGGTCCAGCTGCCCCGTCAAGGCGCTTGAGCCGGCCAGCCTGACCATGGACACGCCATTGCGCTTCGCCAGCACGGCATAGGCTGCAGCTGGGCTGAAATAATAGCTGAGAATACTTTCATCCCCGGACAGGCCGCCGAGGCGCCGCTCAAGGCCAACCGCGTCAATCGGCGGGATTCGAGGCGTAAAGCCCCGCTTGAGCGCTCGCCACCGCTGGTCCGCTTGATTTGCCAGTTGCGCCGCGGCGGGTCCGGTCGCAGATTCGGCCCGTGCCATCAGGGCCCGAAGCTCCTCCTCTTGCCCCGACCAGGGCTCCGGGTTGTACGCCAGGCGCACCCGATCCAGGGCAATCAGTGCCTGTCTGCCATTGGAACCGGCGGACGCTGCTTCCAGGTACTCCTCAAAAACCCACTCTCTGGATAACCAGAACCAGCTTCCCAGCACGCCGGGCAGTTTTTGCCGGAAAAACAGCAGGCCATCCAGCACGACTTCCATCTCGGTTCGGGCCTGGCTTCGCTGGCCTTCGCGATTGAGGATGCTGGCCCTGAGCAGACCGGCCTCCTGCACCAGCCATGGAACACCACTTGCGCTCAAAGCCTGGAAGGAAGTGCTCACGCTGGCGGCCTTGCAACTCGCCGAACCACGCCGGTCATTGTTCAGCAGGCACTCATACATGGCGGCCCGCTGAGCCAACAGGCTTTGTCCATTTGCAGCGGCGAGGCGCCTGCCCTGCCCCATCAGGTTCACAGCAGCGGAGGAACCGGAGCCATCTTTCCTCCAACGGTCAATAGCCGTTGCCACCAGGAATCGGGCGCGCGAATCATCAGAATCAAGCAGCGCTTCCTGCTGTTCCCGGTAACGCGAAACCTGGCCAAACTGCCCGCGTTGGCGATGAATCCGGGCAAGTACATCATACGCTCTGACCAGCGCTTCCCTGTTGGTTTCCAGCTCTGTCCGTGGAATGGATTCCAGGATCAGGAGGCGGGCTTTTTCGAACTCGCCCATTGAAAACCATGACCAGGCCAATGCCAGGCCGGTTGGGCCCCAGGGTCCGGATGCCGCATTGGCTTGCCGGAGAGTCAGGGCTTGCTGCAATTCCCGGGAGGCCTCTGCAAACCGATAGGTGCTGTTCAGTATTCTGCCTTTGTCAAAAAGATTATCGACATACTCCTGCCCTGCATCGCTTTCGAGGTCTGCGCCGATGTCCTCCAACAGCTCTATCGCACCGGTGGTGCTGCCTTGCGATTCATAAGCGACAGCTGCGGTTCCGCGAATTTCATTGGTTAATTCAACGTTGTCCGTGGTCAGGGATACATCCAGGGCCGCTCGGAACCTGCTGACGGCTTCATCCATCTGATCCTGTTGCTCGTAGGCCAGTCCGTCTGCATAAAGGGCCCTGGCTTTTTCAGAAGGGAGGCCCAGCTGATCCGCCATGATCACAACCTGGTCCAGGACCTGGTGCAGTTGTTCATAGCGCTGGTAACGCACCGCGCCGGTTGACGCATCGGCAGCCGCCTCCAATGCTTCGCCCTCGAGCACGAGGGTGGCCAGTTCGATCTCCTCGAAACCCGCTCTGCGGGCCGCAGTCCGCACCGGCTGCGCCAGGTCAATCGCCATCAACACATCGTTGAGTTTATGCAGGGCAAGGTGTGCAGCGTAAAACTCGGACCACAAACGCATTTCCTCCCAACCCATATTTGCGAAAGCCTGGGCGGCGTTTCGCAGCGAGTAGGTCTTCATCGCCCAGGTGCTCGAATCGCTGGAGTGAACCTTCTCGATGCCTTGCGCAAAAAGTTTGTAGGCCCGGGCGAATGCGGGAGTGTTCCAGTCCTTCTCCGGTAACTGGATCAATTCCAAGTTGATGCGTGACCGATCTACTTCGCGTGCCGGAGTAATCTTGATCATTATCTGACGTGGCTTGCCGATCGCGTCGATGACCTGGTAGATCGGGCCGATCCGGCTGGATGGCACTTCAGAGGCATTGATCAGGGCGTTCTCCTGGCCATATATTTCAGATTCGAATGCAACCTCGGGCGCCTCGATTTTTACCACCAGGGAGATGTCAGGATACTGGTAGATCATGTATTCAGCAGGCCGGGCCTCGGAGACCATGCCGGACTGCGCCGCGGCCATCTGCCAGGCACCCAACAACAGCCATGTGAGCAAGACCCTCATCCCCCATAGATTACGGCGGTAACCGCCAAGGTCAACCGCCGATTGCCCCTGCTGCACCTTTTTGATAGTTTGCAATGGCCCATGCGACGACCCAATCGAGAAACTTCAGTATTTACCACTTCCGCGATCGACCTGTTCGCGTCTGCGCTGGGCGCTTTTATCCTGCTGGTCATGATCCTGTTTCCGTACTATCGCAATGCGGGTTCGGACGACGCGTTTTCGAGAACCCAGGAAATCCAGGAACTGCGCCGCCTGGCATCGGGTGAAATAGCGAAGATGCTGTCGGACCAGCAGGTGTCGCAAAGTGAAGTCCAGGACATGAACGAGGCAAACCGGGGTATCGAGGCCGAAATATCCCGCATTCGTAAGGAAATGGCCGATATAAAGACCCAACTCGCCGAGGAGCCGGTTAAAGAACCTGAACCGGTGGAAGAGATCATTGAAGAGCCGGAACCGGAAGCGCTGACCGCAGGCGTTGAGTTTTCCATTCTTGGCCTCGCCACCAAGAAAAAATCATTCGTTATCGTGGTGGACATGTCCGGCAGTATGCTGTCCTACACCGACCTGATGGTGAAATCAGTGCTTGAAGTGCTGGAACCACTGGATGAAAGCAATGAATTTGCCATCATCGGATACCAGGGAAATCCGTCACCCGTTATCTGGAACTTTCCGGAAGGCGGTGGACTGCTGCAGGGCACCGAAGGCAACCTGGATTCCGCCAGGAACTTTATCCAGTCACTGGCCAGGAGGTTTGCTGGGTCGACGCCCACTCATTACGCGATACTCTCAGCAATGCAGTATCCGGCCGACACCATCATCCTGATGAGCGATGGCGAACCCGACAATGCGCCCGGTTTTATCGTCCAGGACATCACCAGCCTGAACCGGCGTGAGAGCAAGGAAATCCATACCGTGGCTATTGGCGACTACACACAAAACCGCGGCCTGGTGATGTTTCTGCAAACCCTTGCACGGCAAAATGGTGGTGATTTCGTCGGAGTTTCACGGTGAAATCGCGGCGGCGTAACTTCGAGGTCTACTCGCTCTCTGCAGTTGACCTGTTCGCCTCCGCCATGGGCGCCTTTATCATCATTACCATTATCCTGATGCCGGATTACCAGAAAGAGGTCCGGTCCCAGGGTGACCTCGAATACCTGGAGGAACTGGCCGGTAAAACCCAGGCCATGCTCGACAAGACCGAAGAAGGCAGCAAAAACATTCTGGAAGCCTTGCTGGCGGCGCAAACCCGGCACCAGCAATTGCAGGCTCAACAGGAAATCGTCTCGAGTGAACTGGAAACACTGGAAGCTGAGCAGCAAGCGCGTAACGACCAGCCCCCTCCTCCACCGCCCAAACCGGTCGTCACGCCCGAAAAAGAAGGCAGTAACCAGGTCACTTTCCGGTTCCTTGGGCTGAAGACCGACAAAAAACGCATCCTGTTCATGGTCGACATGAACAAGTACCTGTCCAGCCACGAATCACTGGTCCGGCGCACCGTGATTCGCGGAATGGAATCACTGCAAAGCGGCTACGAGTTTGCCATTCTTGGATTCCAGCAGCAGGACGCCGGACCCAAGTACTATCGTTGGCCGGCCGACGGCAGCCTGGCGAAAATGTCGGATCAGTCAGAATATGAAGCCAAGCGCTTTCTCGAGTCCCTGTCGCGCAAATTCGAGGGGTCCTCTTCTCTGATCAGCGCCTTCAACGTGGCCTACCAAAGTCCGGCTGACGCCATTATCCTGATCAGTGACGGCCTGCCCAATCCCGCTTTCAACAATAACCTGGGGCCTTCCAGCCTGGTAAGAAACATCACGGTGGCCAACGCCAAGCCGGTGGAGATCCATGCAGTGACCGTTGGGGATTACTTCAAGTATCGCGGGACGGTTGAGTTCATGGAGTCGCTGGCCAGGGCCAACGCCGGCTCATTCCTGGCCCTGGCGCAGTAGGCAGAGCTCGTATTTTCCCGCCTTGATGCGATCGCCGGGGCGCAGCTCCGTCGGCGCCAGCACCGGTTCATCGCCAAGATAGACGATATCTTCATCGCTGCCCGGCTGAACATAGAATTTGCCGGTTTCTACCACCATGAAGACAACGCCCAGCTGCGTGCCGGCGGGAGTTGCGGCGACTGACCCGGCCGATTCGCCAGCCGCTGACTTTGCAGCAAGATCGGCCGTTCCGGGTTCCTCGTTGAACCCTTCAGGCTGCTGGAGGTCGATGGTGTCAGGTTCATCTTCGGGATGAAACCTTCGAGCCAGCGGGTTATCCCTGTTTTCTGCGCTGTCCCTGCCACGCATCACAGGCGTCCTGCTTTCCGAGGGTTGGTCCGATTTGTTCCGCCTGAAAATCATCGATGCGCTACCTGTTGCAAAGGAAATTACAATGTATCATAGCGACATGAATTCTGATGACAAAACGATCGGGCGCTCGCGCGGCTGTGACCTCACCCTGGACCATGATTCCGTGTCCAGGGTTCATGCGCGGATCGAGGTGACGAAAGAAGGCTACCTGGCGATAAAGGATCAACACTCCAGTAACGGAACTTTTCTGCATCGCAACGGCCGCTGGATTCGCAGCCTGAGAGTGATCCTGGGCGCCCAGGACCGGATCCGGTTCGGTGATTACGAGGTGCCCCTGGAACAACTGGTCAGCCTGTTCGGCAAGGGCGCACGGGTGCAGCTCAGGGAAGGATACTCGGTACGCGGCAAGCCATTGCTGTTCGACGACATCCTGGCTGACTTGCCCAAACCCAAGGTGATCCTGGAAAACCCCAGGAGAAACCCACTGACCGGTAATATCGAGGAATACAAATAGTGCGACTCATAACCCTCCTGGTCAGCCTGGTCACTGCAGTGGTCGTTATTGCCCTGCTCTCCAAGTTGCTCCCCCCGGAAGCCGCGTCGATCCTGCTGGACATCAATCGGGGTTCCTGGCCTTTCACCGTCCAGAACCTGCTATGGCTGGCTTTTTTTGTGGGGATTGGCGAGCTGTCCATCCGCTGGCGGGCCGGGCGCCTGGAAGAGAGCCAGATTGATCGCAATTACCTGCCCGAAGACGAGGAAACGGTGCTGCGGCCTGGCGAGGACATGACACCGATCTACCAGAAAGTGCGCGCCAGCAAATACCGGGAAGTCTGTTTCGTTCCGCGCCTGATCGAACGCTGTGTGCTGGGTTTCAACCTGAGTCACTCGGCCGACCAGACCAACTCCCTGCTTAACTCCAGCCTTGAGCTTTACCTGCATGAAATCGATCTGCGCTACAACATCATCCGCTACATCACCTGGGTGATCCCATCACTGGGATTCATCGGCACGGTTATCGGTATCATGCTCGCGCTGAACTATGCCGGTGACCGCGCTAATGTAGAAAGTCCGGACATGCTGTACCAGGTCACCGAACGCCTGGGTGTCGCATTCTCAACCACGCTACTGGCGTTGGTGATGGCGTCGATATTGGTGTTCATTCAAAACGTGGTGCAGGGCAAGGAGGAAAATGCGCTGAACAAGGCAGGGCAGTACTGCCTGGACAACCTGATCAATCGACTTTATTCACCCTGAGACACTGCACTTGAGACGATTTAGCGGCCGAACCTGGATCTGTTGCTGCTGCCTTTGCTGGCTGATGGCGGTCAGCGGCCCGGTGCTGTCCCAGGCACTGGAAACCGGCGGCGAGGCTTATGTCCTGCCGCCAGGGTCGATGCCCTCGTGGACGGTTCCCGTGTTGAGGCTGGTGTCGGCTACGCATGTCGAGCCGACCACCGGCGTGGTCCTGTCAGATACCGGACTGGTTCTGGTGCCTGAAGATTTCGCTTCTGTGGGAGACGAAATCATTGTTCTTGACGGTGGCACCGACATCATCCGGCATGGCCGCCCGGCGCAGATAGAACGCAAATTCACCTTCGAGGGATTACAGGTCCTGGCCGTGGAAGGGCTCACACGACGGGGACTCACGCTGGCAGCCACCCGCCTCATGCAGGGCGATGAAGTTTGGCTGACCGCGTTCCCTCCCGCCGAACTGATTGCCGAAGGCAACCCACCGCTGAACATGTCTGCCACGGTCGATGTGTTCAGCGAGAATAACCGGCCATCGCTGTCATCAGAATCCACCCTGCCCAATGTCACCGGCGCCCTCGTGGACAGCTGCGGGAACCTGGTGGGAGTCAGCCTGGCCGATGATATTCAGAGCATGGAGGTATCGTCCGCAACCCGTTACCAATGGCGCGATACCCTGCTGAAGATCTTCACAGAGATGGGCATCGCGCTACGCGAGTTCGATTGCAATGCCGCGCAACCGGCTGAGCCGGAACCCGAGATCGAAGAAACGATCGAGGAACCCGCACCGGAACCCGAAGTTGAACCGGAACCCGAAGCTGAGGAATCCCTTGAAGAAGTGATTGAGGAACCCACCGAACCTCCTGCAGAAGATATGCCGGATGTTGATGAACACGCTCTGCAGGAACCGGTTCCGGACTCTCTGCCACCGTTCGAGGACAAGGGCTCCGGCCTGGCGGTCTGGTTCTGGTTGCTGGCGGCCCTGTTGGCGGGCGGCCTGGGCTACGTGATCCACCGAATCCG
>Ga0316194_10000079_pt1 | contig 48037 bp, 46 predicted proteins | sample CroRivsedime1_MG_FD_204936 | JGI IMG/M metagenome (GOLD analysis project Ga0316194, IMG submission 204936) | Coastal sediment microbial communities from Maine, United States - Cross River sediment 1 | ecosystem: Environmental > Aquatic > Marine > Coastal > Sediment | place: USA: Maine...
ACGTATCCATACTCCGCTGCGATCAGGCAGCAGATCAAAGCGCGCGTGTGTGCTTTGCAGCTTCGCCGCCTCACAGAATGCCTGCAGCAATTCCGCGAGCGTAATACATGCGCTCAGCTGTGGCGCCAACGACGAAATTTTGTTGAATGGTACGGAATTACCGATGCGCAGGCAGAGATCACCAATACCTTCGCGATTGGCCACATCGTTCGCCAGCAGCCACCACGGACGTTCCGGCATGAGCGCCAGTGGGTCTTCATGGTCGGAAATGGAGATGCTGTATTGACGTTGATAGCGAGTCAGCGGTATCCCCAATCTGCTTAACGTCAGCAGGAAAGGACGGCCGAATGCAGCTCGAACCAGCGGAATAGACGATGAGCTTGCGGTCATGGGTAACGTCTAATTGGCTTCAACAGGGTGAATTCCGAGGGCGCCTGAGCCGTTCGGCCCAGCTGTGAGAATGAACGTGAATGCAGTGTCAATCTGTGCCCGGCACGCACCGAGGTAGATATGGTGGGACGTCTGGGACTCGAACCCAGGACCAACAGGTTAAAAGCCCGGTGCTCTACCAACTGAGCTAACGTCCCTCAGAAGGGCGCGAATTGTAGTCGGCAGCTGCGAGGGTTGCAAACCCGGCTGGGGGGTCGTTTCAACTGATCCGGTAGTGGCTGTGGCGGCGCTGTTAAACCAGCCCGATGAGTCGCTCCCGGGTTGCTGAATCTGCGGGATAGAACAGCTCCATCGACAGCTCTTCGAGCGTGATCTGCTGGGCTGAGCCGAAATGCGCCAGCATCGTGAACAGACTGAAACGCTCCCCATCTTTTTCCAGGGTCATGTTGATGGCAGGTGCCGGTGGGCTGCTCCAGTCGGGCTCCCGCCAGGTGGCGGGCGCTTCCGGATGGCTGACAATCTCTTCGATCAGCCCTGGCAGGCCCGGATCGCGTGGATTGACCAGCAGTGCTCGCCGCGCCCGCTGCAGGAATCCATAAGCCAGCTCCTGCCAGTTGCTGATGTAGGGTTTCAGACCGTTTTCTGCCATAGATAGCCGGACCATCTGGAATTCCCCGGCCTGGAGGTCCGCCAGCGATTGTGCGACATCGATGAACAGTCCGAAGAAGCGCAGCGCTCCCTGATTGGCCATCACCAGATTCCACCGGCCGTCCAGGACGATGGCGGGATATGGCTCCTGGTGATCCATGGTGGCCTGCAGCGCTTCGCGAAATACCTGGTTACTCGCCTCGGTGAGCCCCTCCTCTGAATAGATGGCCGAATAGCCGGCGGTCTGCAGCAGGGTGTTGCGTTCTCGTAGTGGAATATCCAGGGAGTCGGACAGGGCCAGCACCATGCCCCGGCTAGGGTTGGAGCGTCCGGTTTCTAAAAAGCTGATATGGCGTTGGGAAATACCCGAGTCGGTTGCCAGTCGCAGCTGGCTGACTCGACGGTGATTGCGCCAGTCTTTCAGCAGGCTGCCGAAGTCGGCGGATATGGCTGTGCCCATGTGTTGCTCTTCGAGATTGTCCAGGTCAGTTTAGGCAAAAGCCGCTATGAATCCATTACCTCTAAGGTAGTTGTCGTAATTACCTGGTCCGTTCAGAGTTTATTCTCTGTTCTGCAAAGGTCATCTGGTCATGAAGAAAGTCTATCTGCTTTTCGCGATTGTCGGAGCCGTCGTGCCGTATGGTTTTTTCTTCGGCTTCTTCGCTGCTGAAGGCATCAATCTGCCGGCATTCATCTCTGCGCTGTTCGTAAACGGCCCGAGTGGTGGGTTCACCGCGGATCTTCTGATCAGTTCGCTGGTGTTCTGGCTGTATATGTTCTCTCGACCCGGAGGGCCCAAGCCCTGGCTGTTCATTGCGCTGAATCTGACCATTGGTCTGTCCTGTGCGCTCCCCGCCTATCTCTATGCAGTGACCCCGGCGGATCAGCGCCGGCACCAGCACGCATCAGCCTGAATCCGGCCACGTTCGACGATTGCGCTTCGGGTTTTGCATGCTCGGGCCCAGTTGCTAGAGTGTGGGGTCTTTTGAGAGGGGCCTGCACTTTGAGCGAACTACTATCCGGCCGCCACGCGCTGATCACCGGCGGTGGCAGCGGCATTGGTCTGGCCTGCGCGAAGAAACTGGCAGCAGACGGCGCCAGGGTCAGTCTGATGGGCCGCAATCTGGACAAGCTTAACGCCGCTGCCGCTGAATTCGCTGACCCGAAAAGGGTGCATGTGTTTGCGGGCGATGTGGCTCAGGCTGAAGACGTTGCCGGCATTGTCGCGGAAGTGGACGCGATCGAGCCACTGACCATCGCGATTGCCAACGCCGGTACCGGCGATATCGCGCCGCTGGTGGCAACGGACGATGCGCGCTGGCAGCAGGTCCTGGATACCAATCTCAACGGCACCTATCAGCTGTTCAAACAGGCGGCGGCATGTATCGGCCGCGCCGGTGGTGGGGCGATGTGCGCGATCTCCTCGATCGCGGGCGTTCGTACCCACCGATTCATGCACGCCTACTGTGTATCCAAAGCCGGTATCGATATGCTGGTGCGGACCTGTGCAGACGAACTGGGTACTGCTGGAGTACGTGTCAACAGCGTCTGTCCAGGTCTGGTGGACACAGAAATTGCCCAGGGACTTTTTGGCAGCGAAGAGGTTCTTGCTGATTATCTCGACTGTATGCCGCTGGCGCGAACGGGCGTTGTCGACGATATCGCCAATGCGGTGCGATTTCTCTGTGGTCCCGAATCGAGCTGGATCACTGGTGTGAGCCTCAGCGTTGACGGTGGCCATCACCTGCGTCGTGGTCCCAACTACGATAGTTTTTCCCGGGCGATGTTCGGGGATGATCTGACCGAAGGAAAATTCTGACGATGGCCTTGAGTAAACTCAGTCGATCTATTGCCGGCAAAATCGCCGTAGTCACCGGAGCCGGCAGCGGAATGGGACTTGCGACAGTGCGACTGTTCGCGGACGAAGGCGCTCGGGTTGCAGCCATCGACGTCAATGCTGATGCGCTGGAGGCTGCGGTCAGTGAGCTCACTGCTGCGGGCTGTGATGTCCGCGGTTGGGTGGTTGATCTGGCGGATGCGGACGCGATCAGCAGCGCCTTTGCAGCCATTGCCGAGCACTTCGGTGGTGTTGATATTCTGGTCAACAACGCCGGGATCTCGAGATTTGCGCCGATCGACAGTGATGACTACGAAGCTGCCTGGGAGATCTCGCTGTCGGTGCTGCTGACTGCTCATACCCGAACAATTCGCGCCAGCCTCGCTCATTTGCGGCAATCGGAAACACCAAGAATCGTTAACATCGCATCGACCGAAGGTCTTGGTGCGACCAAGTTTGGTAGTCCCTACACGGCTGCCAAGACCGGTGTCATTGGCCTGACCCGCTCGCTGGCGGTGGAGCTGGGCGGTGAAGGCATCACGGTCAACTGCATCTGTCCGGGACCCATTCACACCGGCATGACCGCAGCAATCCCCGATGATGCCAAACAGACCTATGCCCATCGACGGGTTGCGCTGAGACGTTATGCCGACCCTGAAGAGGTGGCGCATGCAACCCTTTCTCTGGTGCTGCCGGCGGCGAGCTTCATAACCGGTGTCGCGTTACCCGTTGATGGTGGACTGACCATCAAGAACGCCTGATCCAGGTACCCGAAAGGAATGCAGTAACCATGGCTGAAGCCGTTCAATCCAATATCGCTGAAGGCAGAGTTTCCTGGCGGACAACCCTGGCATTCGGTGCGCCCGGTGTGGGGGCGGGTTACATGTACCTCATCATGAGTCTGTACGTGATGAAGTTCTCCACCGACGTGCTGCTGATCGCGCCTGCAGCCATGGGCGTGATCTTCAGTCTGTCGCGGCTGTGGGATGCAGTATCCGATCCGCTGGTGGGCTATCTTTCTGATCGCACCAGAAACAAATTCGGTCGGCGCCGCAGCTGGATTCTTGGCAGTGCGGTGCCGATTTTCGCCGCTTTCATCATGGTTTTTAATCCCCCTGCCAATCTTGCCGGTACCGGACTGGTGATCTGGATGACTGTGGCAATCATCGGCTTTTACTCGGCAATGACCGTGTTTTTTGTGCCGCATCTTTCCCTGGGCGCTGAGTTGTCCACCAGTTATCACGAACGCAGTCGCCTGTTCGGAGTGCGTCATGCGTTCTATACCTTTGGATCCATTATTTCCCTGGTCACGCTGTACGTACTGAACGTTGCTGAGCAGCAGGGCACTGACGTGGTTCGCGAGCGAGCGTTTGAACTTGCGGTGCTGGCTTCTGGAATCATGGCGGTGCTGGTGATTGGCGCTGTCAGCCAACTGCGGGAGCGGGCGGACTTTCAGGGTCGCGTCAATGAAAATCCTTTCCATGCGTTTCGTGATGTCTGGCGCAATCCTCATGCCCGGCTGCTGATTGTGGTGACCTTTATCGAGAACGTCGGCTCTGCAGCTATCGCCGCATTGACCCTTTATGTCGCCCAGTACGTGGTTGGCGCCGCGGTCTGGGCACCGGTCATGATCCTCTGCTACATGGTGCCGTCATCGCTGTCTGTGCCGCTGTGGATTCCACTGTCCAGACGCTTTGGCAAAGTCCGGCTGTGGATGTTTTCGATGATTCTGACCGGTCTTTCATTTGGCAGCATGTTTGCGCTGCCGTTTCTGCCGACTGTGGAGATACGCATTCTCTATATCTGTATAGCGGCAGCCTTTGCAGGCCTGGCAGCAGGCTGCGGCGGCACGATTTCTCCGTCCATTCAGGGGGATGTAATCGATTACGACGAGCTGAAAACGGGGGAGCGTAAAGAGGGATCCTACTTCGCGGCCTGGAATTTTGTGTACAAGAGCGCGACCGGGGTGATGCTGCTGCTGACCGGCTTTGTGCTGCAGGCGGCGGGCTTTGAGCCCAATCAGGAACAGTCGATGACGGTCCAGATTGCTATGGTGACCTTATATGGCTTGTTCCCGCTGGTTTGTTATGCAATTGGTGCGCTGCTGTTCAGAAAGTTCAAACTGGATGAGAACGCTCATGCAGAGATTCGCCGACAACTCGATGCACGGGCTGCTGACGCAGCGTCGTAGCGGTGATCAGAATGTGTCGTCGCCGCTCACCTGGATTTGAGTTGCCTTCACATGGCCTTAAAGAGGTGGCTGTATTTTGGCGAAGTGCGCAGCTGCTCCGGCCGGCTCCTGAGTTTAAGTGTGTATCTACCGCGGATATCCCGATCAGCTGAGGCGATATCACTGACGCGAACGATTACCCCGCGATTTACCCGCCAGAACGCGTTCGGGTCAAGCTGGCTTTCCAGTTCGCGAATGCTGGTGCGAATGAGGTGGTCTTCGCTGCTGGTCGCTACGGTGGTGTATTTGTCCTCCGAGCGAAAGAAAACAACGCTTTCAATGGGAATCAGCTGGGTTGTCTCACCTTTCTGGCTGCGCAACCACTGCAGAAAACTGCCGGTGTGTTCTGTGACGTCCCGGACAATTTTTTTCAACACTTCATCGTCAGGGGCGGTGGTCGATTCTTTCAGGCGGCTGATTGTCAGATTCAATCGGGCGTCGTCGACTGGCTTGAGCAGATAGTCGACCGCTGCGGTTTCGAAAGCTTTCACCGCAAATTCATCGTAAGCCGTGACGAAAACTACCCGTATCTCAGGGTCCAGCATTTCGGCGACCTGTAGTCCCGACAGGCCCGGCATTTGAATATCCAGGAAGACGATATCCGGCTGCAACTCCTTGCTCAACTGCAGCGCAGTTCGACCATTGAGTGCGGTCGCAACAATGTTCAGTTCCGGCCAGAGCTGCTTCAATCTGCGTTGCAGATAGCGCAGCGGGTTTTCTTCATCGTCAACGAGAATTGCGGTAGTCATGCGGCGCTGGCTGGTGCGGGCAGGATGAGTGTCGCCACAACACCTGTGGGCTGACGTTCTTCGAGTGCCAGACTGGCTGCACCTCCGAACAGCGCAGAAAGTCTGGCCTGAACGTTAGCGACTCCAGTTCCAGATCCTGCGGTGTTGCTGGCGGCTCCGAAGCCACAGCCTGTATCCGCAATCCGAATGATCAGCTGATCGTTGTGTTTATTGATTTGCAGAGTAATTTCGCCACCTGCTTCCAGCGGTTCAATTCCGTGTTTGAGCGCATTTTCGACTAACGGCTGCAACAACAATGGCGGCAGACTGATATCGAGCAGCGAATCATCAACCTCGATACTGTAGCGCAGTCGGCTACCCATCCGGATCTGGCTGATTTCCAGTAAAGCGGTGATGATTTCCAGTTCGTCTGCGAGTCGGCTTAATGGCTCTCTGGTGCGTTTGAGGCTGGCGCGAAACAGTGTGGTCAGATGCAGCAGCGTCTGTTCTGCATCGTCCGGCTTGTCGTGAATCATACCGATGACGTTGGAGAGAGTATTGAACAGAAAGTGCGGTTCGATCTGTGCCTGCAGCAGCTTCAGCTGTGTTTCCAGATGTTGTTTTTCATTGCGCAGCTGCATTGCTTGAATGTCTGCCAGTTCGGCCTCTGCCACGTGCAGTCTTTCTCTGGTGGCAAAATAGGTGATCCCGATTGCGCCGAAGAACAAACCCAGCACGATGGCTGAGTAGTCATCATCGGATAGAAAATAGGCGGGTTGCCCGATGATCAGCCAGCCGGCGAGCATCAGGCCGCCGAGCAGTCCAAGCACAGTGGTGAGTACGTTTGCAGACATTGCCGGCAGGTATCGTTCGGCGATCGGGGTGAGCAGCAGTGATGTTGTATTGATGCTGTAGCCGATACAGAAGGATATGACGAAGGAGGCCCACAGCGGCTCAGCCGCGCCCAGCAACCACAGCAGGATGGCGATGGCGCTGCAGAACGCGGTGGTGCCGAGGTAGACGAGGCCGACCCGTCGCCATGTATACGGCCTGTCAGACAAATTTGCCATGCAACCCCAGTGGTAGCGCATAAGGCAGACGGGCAATGGCTTGTGGACCATCACTGAGTTTGTCGGCATCGAAGATACGCAGTTCGGTCGAGCCGCTGCGGTAGTTAAGGGCAGTGCCGACGATCCAGCCTGCCGACTCATAGGCAGAGTCTGGCTTCGGTACGAAGATGTGTTCCTCCGGGATAATGGTGTCCGGGTATCTGAAGGTATCCAACTGCCCGGTATCGAGGTTGAATCGGGATACGGCATTCAGCATGCCGTGGCGGGACGGGTTGTCTCGTTCGGAGCTAAGCATCACAACCTGTGAGTATCGGTTGCAGCTGACACGCGGGTCAATTGCCGGAAATTCGCTGTTGATCCCGGTTAACAGCGGTTGCTCAGAAATTGTCCAGCTGCGGGTGTCGATCCGGTACTGATAGTGTGTGCTGTGGCCACTGTCGCGGCGGACGCCTTTCATGACAGCATGAAAGCTGTCGGTCATGGTCAGTGGATCCGACGCACGAGCGGCATCGAAGCGTATGACGCCGGCCTCGTCTTCCCAGGCGTTGCCGTAGTGAAACACCCACTGTGCCGGCAGTTCTAAAAAGCGGTACTGGCTGAAATCATTTTTATCCACGACAAGCACCCGCGTGGCCTGTTCCGGCTGCCACTGATGGGCATCGAGAAATGTTGAGGTCTGCGACATAGCGGTGAAGTTGAACGGCGGCAGCAGCATGACCAGATGTTTTGCAGTCACCACAAAATCATGTGGCATGGTCATCGGGTCGCAGTCGATGGCCCCGACATTTTTGACGACGCCGGACGAGTCAATGTGCCAGAACACCAGCTTGCCGACAGTGCTCAGATAGCCGAAATTCCAAAGCGTGCCGTCAGGTTCAATCCTTGGGTGAGCAGAAAAAGGCAGACCCGCGGTCAGCCCTGTTTTGCCAGCAGCATCCGCAAACTTATGAATCCCCACAGTTTCCAATGTATCCAGGTCAATTTCCCACGGTGAGCCTGCTTCCCACAGTGCGTAGAGTTTGCCGTGATGTGGCAGCACGCTGATGTTGGCGACATTGACCTGATCAGGGCTGGTCACCGGTGCGGGATTCGGCGGCACTGTGGCGAGACCCGGATACAGCGCTCTGCCGGCATCGAGTTCTGCCAGGTACTTGCGGGTGGCCACCATCCGCCCTCGGTGGCTGATGCCATCCGCGCTGATGCGAAATGCCTGAATCATGCCGTCGCCGTCGAACCAGTGGTGATAGCGGAACTCACCTATCTCATGGCGTGCGGGTCCGTTACGGAACAGGGTGCCACTCAGTTCGGCGGGAATTTTGCCTTCGACACTAGCCTGGCTGTCGAATGCGGGTGCTGAAACCGAGCGGAAGCCGAGCAACGATGGGTCTTCTGACAAGGCCGCAGCAAACTGCGTTTTCCAGCTGTCGGTACCGGCATAGCTGCCGGGAGTCTTGAGTAGACTGCTGGTGGCGGCAATGGCAGGGAGTGCGGTTAGTAATTGGCGACGGCGCATGGCTGATGCCTCAGTGATTCAGTTGAATAGTCTGGTGGCTGGTCTGGGTGAGCTCGAAGCTGACCTCCGCCCATACCGGAGGTCCGAAATTGCCTGTCGCGTTGTTAGAAAACCCCCAGGGTTCGATAGGCATGCCAACGAGGTTGCTATCGAGATCGCTGTTGTTGTTGACGTCGTGCATGACTTGAATGCCGTATCGGCCGGGTGGCAGCGAGTCGATGCTGAAAGTGATCGCGTCACCGCTGGCGGGTAACCGCAGCGAAGCGACGGCAGGATGTTCGCCGTTGAAAGCGGCTTCGCTATCCAGGATGGCTATCATCAGTTTGCCTTCGGTGGTTCTGATGTCTTCGAGCGAGACCGTCAGTTCGGCAGCGAATACCTGAGTCGGCAGCAGGGCGAACAGTATTCGAATCGCTCCGGACAGAAGTTGATAACGAGATTTCATAATTTTCGATCCTCTACGGCCTTGTTTGGCCTGACGCCAGCGAGACTAGCTATCCGGTAGGGGATGCCCAGTGCCGTGAGACGAAACTGTTAAGGAGCGGTGTGAAACGGTAAACGGGTCGCTGAAACGGCAGACCTGCACCTGAATCGGCTTCAATCCCGATTGGCGAGTGCTACTCTGATTGCTTTGTTGCAGAGTCACATGACACGGATGGGAGCATGTTCTTGAAAATTCTCAGGTGGACGGCGCTGATTCTGGGGTTGCTGGTCGTGATAGCCGCGATACTGCTCTATCAGGGTGATCTGCCGGCGGAGGTTGTTGATGCCAAATACAGCAATGAAGCGTCGCAGTTCCTTACCCTGAACAACGGCACCAGAGTCCACTATCGGGATGAGGGCAATCGCTCCGGGTTACCCCTTGTGCTTATCCATGGGGCGATGGCCTCGCTGCATACCTGGGAGCCCTGGGTAGAGATCCTCGGCGATACCTACCGGGTAATCAGCCTGGATCTTCCCGCCCATGGTCTGACTGGTCGGGTGCCGGACGGGATCTACGGTGCGCAGACGTTCACCAGCACCATCAATGCGGTTGTCGATGAACTGGACGTCGAGCGGTTTGTGCTTGGTGGTAACTCGATGGGTGGGGGTGCTACCTGGCGGTATACGCTGGCTTATCCTGACCGGGTGATTGCGATGATTCTGGTCGATTCGGTACCAGCGGGGAACTGGCGCTCATCAGTCGATGAAGCCCCAGCCGCTGAGCGCCGAGAGGAGCCGGACGATGGCCCAATCTTCTTTAAGCTGATGAGACAGGACTGGTTCCGTGCCATTGCCCGCTATCTGGACCCGGGACTGCTCGTCGAACAGGGCCTGCGATCGGCATACAACAATTCTCCCGTCGTCGATCAGGCGTTGATTGATCGCTACTATGAGCTGAGCCTGCGCGAGGGAACCCGAGCTGCCATTCTGCAGCGGGCAGGGTCAGGCGGTGGCAGCCGCGAGGCTGCTGACCTCAGTGTGCTTACCCAGCCGACCCTGATCATGTGGGGTGCGCAGGATGCGCTGATACCGGTGTCTGTGGTGGAGCAATTTGAGCAGTCCCTGCCCAATACCCGGACTGTGATTTATGACGATCTCGGCCATGTGCCGATGGAAGAAGATCCGCTGCGGTCGGCGGCTGACGTTCGGGTATTTCTTGAAGACCTTGCCGTCGGAGAATGACGCCGGCGGCGGTTATTTCAGTTTGTATCGAATCGGCAGTGACTTCAGCCCGCCAACAAACGATGACTGGGTGTACTGCGGAGTGCCGGTCAGCTCGATATCGGTCACCCGCTCGAGCAGCTTGCGGTACAGCGCGGAGATTTCCATCCTCGCCAGGTGCTGGCCGAGACAGACATGCGCACCGAAGCCGAATGCCAGCTGTTTGGCATCTTTGCGATCAACTCTGAACTCGCCCGGTGCGTTGAAGATTTCTTCATCACGGTTGGCAGACGGATACCAGAGAATGGCTGATTCGCCGGCACGGATGGTTTTGTCTCTCAGCTGATAGTCTTCGGTCGCCGTGCGCATGAAGTGCCGTACCGGACTCACCCAGCGAATCATCTCGTCGACGGCCGTTGGCATCAGTTGTTCAGGGTTTGCCCGAAGCTGTTCCATCTGGTCTGGATTGTCGAGCAGTGCCAGCAGTCCGCCGGCAGTTGTTGAACTGGTGGTGTCGTGACCGGCCGTTGCGATGATCATGTAGTAGCCGTTGGCTTCCAGATCGGGAATCGGTTTGCCGTCGATCTGGGCGTTGGCGATCACTGTCGCGACGTCGTCACGGGGTGCTTCGCGTCGTTGCCGGGTCAGGTCAGCAAAATAGCTTTCAAAATCGTAAACCACCTGCATGAAATCCTGCGGTTCGAATGACCGTTGACTGTCCGGATCCGAGCTGCCGAACAGTTCCTGGGTCAGTTTGAGCATCAGCGGCTCGTCTTCCTCCGGCACGCCAAAGATCGACATGATGACGCGCAGCGGGTACCAGATCGCCAGGTCTTTCACGAAGTCACATTCGCCACCGAATTCAGCCAGCCGCTCAACATAGGTTTCAGCGAGTTCGTCGACTTTACTCTGCAGCTTGCGCAGATTGGTGCCCATGAACCAGCCCTGGGTGAGCATGCGATAAGCGCTGTGATCCGGATCGTCCATCTGCACCAGCGAACGGACCAGGTGCTTGCGGCCGGTCATCTGCGCGATGAATTCAGTCATGCCGGCTGGAGCCAGCGTGGGTCTCGGATCGTTGATGAAGATCCTTTTGTGTTGTTCGACTTCTTTGATGTCGGTGTATCTGGTGATCGACCAGAACGGTTCGAAACCTTCGGGCTGCAGATAACGCAGCGGGTCGTTGCGACGCAGCCAGGCGAACTGATCGTGTACCCAGTGTTCGTCTGCCCAGCTGGCTGGATTGACCAGCGCGTTGTCAATGGCGGGTGAAGTGTCGAATACGGGCATTTCAGATTCCTTTGCAGTTTCCGGGACGCTTGCGTTGCTCAGGTCCCGTCGACTGTGAAGTTTGCCGGGGGCAATGGGTTTTGCATAGGTGATTCGCACAGGCTACCGGGCTGTTTTTCAGGATTTATCCGCAGCCGCTGCAGTCTGGTGCGGGTGCTGATCAGCGCCTCAACTGTACCTTCAGAGCCTTCCTGTGCCTGCTTGATGGCGGCTTCGGCGAGGTCGAGACAGCCCTGATCCAGCCACAGGTTGCTGAGATTGTTTAATGCCCACAGACCAAGCTGCGGATCGGTCGACGCGGAACGGTAAAGTCTTATGGCCTCATCAAGATTGCCGGAAGCGTAGTACGCGTTGGCCAGACCAAACTGGGCGCCTGCCAGACCCGGATCACTCATCAGAGCCGCGCGATAGGCCACTGCCGCTGCATCCAGCTCACCTGCCGCTTCCAGATCAGCAACTGCCGCCAGGTAGCGGTTCCAGTCCGGATGATCTGGCAGTTGGCCAGGTTTCAGGGCGACAATTCCCCAGTTGTCGGCAAGCGCCCAGCGGCGCTGAAATCTGCTCGCGGATTCCAGTTGTCGGGGGCGGGTGCCTGATCGGGATACCAGCGCCCCGGTGTCAGCATTGGCTCCGATCACTACAGCGTAGTGCCAGACTGGCAGTGAACGCAGACCCTGATTCTGCAGGATCAGCACTGGATAGCCGGCATGCAGCTGAGCAATCAGGTCACTCAGTTCAGGCCTGATCGGATAAACTACGAAACCGCGTTTTCTGGCTGCGGCAACCAGCTCCGGCTGCAGGCTGCCGGTTCGTTCAGGCAGAAAGACTTCCGGTTGCAGCTGATCAGGTGTGCTCGGGTAACCGCTGGCGCTGAGCAGAGTTGCCAGTGCTGCGGGACCGCACTGGTAGCGATCCTGCGGGAAGAATGGGGTGTTGCTCAGTTCGATCTGCTCAGGCGCATCACCGGGCCAGGCAGGGGCCAGCACCGGCTTGGTCGTGCAGGCGCTCAGCGCCAGACACAGCGCCAACGCCGAACAGCAGGCGGTGCCTCTCAGGGTTAGAAGCTGGAGAATATATTGATGGTTCCAGTGAGCTCGAGAATCATCAGCACCAGGAAGGTGATGCCGAGCACTTCAAACAGGCCAACGCCGCCTGCGGGCAGCGCTTCGAAGCGTTCATGCAGGGTCTGCAGCTCCTGGTCGCTCAGCGCTGCAACCCGCTGCATCGCCTGATCTGGACTGACGCCGTGCTGTTGCAGCATCGCCTGAACGTCGGCGCGCACCAGCACCCGTTGAATCGAGTTGATCTGTTCGCTGCGTTCCACGCCGCGCAACGCGTCGCTGGTGCTGATCACCGCAGCACCGGCGAACTGGCTGAACCCCAGATTGCTGATAGTGAAGCACAAAGTCAGGGCGATAATTCGACTGATACGGCTGGTCATGGGCTGGTCTCCGGAAAAACACGATAGATGACAGTATACGACAGACCAAACTGACAATACTCTAGCTCCAACAGAGACACCGAGGAAGTTTGTGACCATTCAGCTGACCGCGGAAGAAGCTCGCGTGATCGGGTGCCTGATGGAAAAGTCGACTACCACGCCGGAGCAATATCCACTCACGCTCAATGCGCTCACCAACGCCTGCAACCAGAAATCCAGTCGGGATCCGGTGATGGCGTTAGAACCTGGCAGAGTTCAGCAGACTGTCCGCCAGCTCGAAGCCAAACACCTGATGCAGGTTACAGACAACTTTAAGAGCCGGGTCGAGAAGTATGACCACCGCTTCTGTAACACGCCCTTTGCCGATCTGCAGTTCTCCAGTGAGGAGTTTGCGGTGCTATGTGTTCTGCTGCTGCGCGGCCCGCAGACACCGGGCGAATTGCGTACCCGCGCTAACCGGCTGTTTGCGTTTGTGGACAATCAGGCGGTGATGGCGACTTTGACCGGGCTGCTTGAGCGGGAAGAAGGCCCGCTGATTGCAAGGCTGCCGCGTATGCCGGGTCGTCAGGATCATCAATACATGCATCTGTTCTGCGGAGAAGTGACTTCAGTGGCGGAGGCCTCCGCGGCGGAGGCTGCAGCGACCGGGGTATCGGCTGGGACGTCGACCTTCACCAGCGCTCCTCGCACTGCAACGTCAGGTATTGATCGGCTCGATGTGCTGGAGGCGAGAATCGTTGAATTGGAAACTCAGCTGCGCGAACTGAAGCAGCGGCTGGATTGAGCGGCGCTATTCGAGGAGGTTAAGAGAGTGTCTGGAGAACAGGAATTTCTGAAGTGGCAGGTCGGGGACGTCACCATCACCCGGATTGTGGAACTCACCACAACTTCACTCGGCCCGCATCTGTTGCCTCAGGCAACGCCTGAGAAGCTCGCACAGCTGCCCTGGCTCGCACCCTTTGTCGCCGATGGGCGTATCATCCTCAGCGTGCACGCGCTCGTTATCGAGTCGCAGGGGCAGCGACTGCTGGTAGATCCCTGCATCGGTAACGACAAGGTTCGTACCTACCCGCGCTGGAATATGATGCAGACGGGTTTCCTCGAACAGTTTGCTGCCGCCGGATTCGCGACCGGCAGCATCGATGCTGTGATGTGTACACATATGCATGTCGATCATGTGGGCTGGAACACCCGCCTGGTAGAGGGTCGCTGGCTGCCTACGTTCGCTGCCGCGCGCTATCTGTTTGCAGAATCTGAATGGGAGCACTGGCGCAACGAGGAGCAGGAATACGGACCCGTGATCGAAGACTCGGTGGCACCCATTTTTGCAGCCGGGCTGGCTGATCTGGTTGAATCGAGTCATCAGGTGACTGATGAAGTTGCCCTCGAGCCTACGCCGGGGCATACCCCCGGACACGTCAGCGTGCACATCACTTCTCGAGGCGAAGAGGCAGTGATCACCGGGGACATGATTCATCACCCCTGTCAGATCGCCCACGTTGACTGGAGCTCCAGCGCCGACTGGGACCAGCAGATGGCAGCGGGCACCCGTCTTGGATTCCTGGAACGGTATGCGGACAGACCGGTACTGATCATCGGCAGCCACTTTGCGACGCCAAGCGCAGGACGTCTGGTGCGCGATGGCCAGACGTTTCGACTCGACTGCTGATTCAGCGAGCTATCCCGGGCGCGTTTTCAAGCGCAGCCGGCTGACCACCAGATTGCCCCAGGCTACGCCATGTTAGAATGGGCGGTTTGGTCCGGGGCGGAACTTCCAGTTGGCTGATCGCAACATCACCAAAGCGCTCGCATATGCTGATTTCCGCTGGCTGTGGATTGGTAGTCTGGGTTCGTCTTTTGCGATGAACATGCAGATCATCGCGCGGGGCTGGCTGGTCTACACGCTGACGTCTTCCGCATTGGATCTGGCCTGGGTGACACTGTCGTTCATGATCCCGACAGTGGCATTCTCGCTGCTCGGTGGGGTGCTTGCGGACCGCCTGCCTAAGCGACGGATCATCACCGCGGCCCAGACCTTGAACTGTGTTGCCACCATTGTTATGGGCTACATCATCCTGGAGGGCCATGTGACCTTCTGGGATTTCATCTGGTTCGGATTTTTCAATGGTTCGGTGCTGGCGCTGTCCATGCCTGCACGACAGGCGTTTGTGCCGGAGCTCATACCCGATCATCTGATTTTCACCGCGATGGCATTGAATACCACCAGCTGGAATCTATCGCGCATCTTAGGACCGGCGCTGGCGGGTTTTCTGATTGCCTGGGTGGCTGGAGGTGATACCAGCTCAGCCTATGGGGTGGGCATTGTTTATATGATGATTGCGGCACTGTACGCGATCTCCGCGGTCACCATGCTGCTGGTCAGTAAGCCGGGCGTCAGTGTGCAGTCGAGTGCTCAGAAGAGCCCGCTGACCGACATGGCAGATGGTATGCGCTATGTCTGGGAGCACCCGCCGGTACTGGGGCTGATTCTGCTGTCCATTGTGCCTTTTCTGTTCGGTATGCCGCTGAATACGCTGCTGCCGGCTTTTAACGAAGACATTCTGCTGGGCGGTCCCGAGGATCTTGGACTGCTGATGTCAACGATGGGTTTAGGAGCCATTGCGGGATCTCTGTTGCTCGCTTACATCGGTGAAGTGAACCACAAGGCAGCCTGGCTGGTCGGCAGCTGCGTTGCCTGGGGGGTGCTGACCTCAGCTTTCGGGGCCGCGACCAGCGTACCCATGGCGGCTGCGGTGGTGGGCGGCATTGGCCTGATCAGCGCCTGGAACATGTCTTTAAACCGGGGTCTGCTGCAGATGCAGGTGGAAGATCATATGCGCGGCCGCATCATGAGTATCGATATGATGTCCCACGGTCTGATGCCACTTGGGGTGATTCCGATCAGTATCATCGCCGAGCACTACTCGGTCGCTGTGGCTCTGGAAGTTGCGGGTGCGGCCTTCATCATCACCGTGCTGCTGCTGGCGCTGTTCGCGACTTCGATTCGTCAGCTGGAAACCCCGCGACCAGAGCGGGCGTTGAGCAGCGAAGAGGCTTGAAAAAGTAACCTTGGAGTAAAATGATACGTCAGGTTTTAGGGAATCTCGGGGTTGCTCGAGGTTAAGAGAAACGGTAGGTAATTCCGGGAGCGAACTAGATGCAGTGGGATCGACTGATTGTTGGAGCCAAAGTATTTGATGGCAGTGGCGGACCCGGTCAGCGTTTGGACATCGCCATCAAGGACGGCAACGTGGTCGCCCAGGGTATCGATTTGCCTGCAGCGCAGGCAGCAATCGTTGACGATGCCTCCGGCAGCTGGATGGTGCCGGGTCTGCTGGACATCCATACCCATGAGGATCTGGAAGTTGAGCTGGATGCGGGTCTGCCGGAAGTTGTCCGGCATGGCACCACCAGCGTGGTGGTCGGCAACTGCTCGATCGGTCTAGCGTTCGGCGCTCAGCGCAACAATGAACAGGATCCGATCGTTGACTGTTTCGCCCGGGTGGAGAACATTCCGAAGACGGTGTTGCGCAAGGCTGCGGAAAAGGCCACCTGGAATACCACGGCTGAATATCTCGAGCACCTGAATTCACTGCCGCTGGCGGCCAACGTGGCGCCATTGGTACCGCATTCCATGCTGCGAATCGAAGCCATGGGTCTTGATGCCAGCATTACCCGGGATCCCACCACAGCCGAACTGGAAAAGATGCGCCAGCTGCTGGAAACCGCGATGCAGGAGGGCTATATCGGATTCTCCACAGATGGCCTGCCGCTGCATTTCATGGCCAATCAGCCTCATGTCGACAAACGTATTCCTACCCAGTACGCCAGCATGGCGGAATACAAGCTGCTGACCGGCGTTGTCCGTGACTACAACCGGGTCTGGCAGATGACACCAGCCACTGATGACCCGGCGCTGACCTTGAAAATGTTTCTGCTCACCAGCGGTCGTCTCTACGGCAAACGCTTGAAGATCACTGCGCTGGCAGCGCTGGACAGCGCCATCAACCGAAGCTTCAAGTCCAGGGCCCTGCGTTTTTCCAGGCTGCTGAATTCCCGCCTGCTGGATGGCTATTTCCGTATGCAGTGCCTGGCCGCACCCTTCAAAGTCTGGAGTGAAGGCATTGTCAGCCCGCTGGCTGAAGGCGATCCGCTGCTTCGGGAGCTGATAGAAACTGAGCTCGATGACCGTGACGGACGTCGGCAGATTCTCGAGCGACCCGAGTTCATCGAGGCTTTTCGGGAAATGTGGCAGCGCGGTAAGTCAGGTTACAACCTGGATCGTCTGAAGCGCCTGCTGAAGCTGGAAAACCAGTTCATGACCAGAGATCTCAACGATCATGTGATCTACCGTTGCCCGGTCGAGTCGTGGCAGGGTCAGTCCATGGCGGACGTGTATGGGCGTTATCGGATCTGGCAGCAGCAACTGGTCGATGAGTCGGGCGCCTGCGACCCATCGGAGGAAGAAACCGCCTGTTTTGCCCAGCTTGGAGTCTCGCTGAGAGACGACGGGGAGTTTTTTCTTGCGCTGTTGCGCCACTTCGATCGTGACATCTACTGGCACTATGTTTCAGCCAACCGCGATCCCGAGGTGGTCAAGCAGCTGCTGCTGAACCCGTTGCTGATCCCGGGCTTCAATGACAGCGGCGCTCATGTCACCAACATGGCTTTCTATGATGGGAATCTGCGGGCGTTGAAAATTGCGGCTTGCGACTCCGAAGCATGCTTCAGCCATATGGTGAAACGCCTGACCCGGGAACCTGCGGAATTTTTTGCGCTCGATGCGGGTCGAATAGAAGTGGGTCGGCGTGCGGACATCACATTGCTAAACCCTGAGACGCTGAAAACCTACGATGGTGATGCCGGCATCCGCTATCAGTATCGCGATGTATTCGATTGTCATCAATTGGTGAATCGCTCAGACGGCGTCGTTGACGGGGTGTATATTGCGGGAGCGCAGGTTTGGACAGGGAGTGCCTTTACCGACGTGTTCGGCCGTGAGCGCCTGGGATCTGCGCTGACGGCTCACGGCAAGGTCTGAACTTGGTTGGCTCCGGATTCGGGCGGCTGGTGGAGGTAGTCACGATGCAGTACTGGCGCAATCGAAATCCCCGGCTGTTGTCGGGCAAGACGATACGACTGGCTCTTCTGAGACTGCTGGCGTTAGTGCTGATCATGGTGCCAGGTGCCGGGGCGGCTGAAGAAATCTATCGGAGCGTCAGCGCAGACGGGGTGGCCAGTTTCACCGACTTTCCGGTCCCGGGGGCAGAGGTTCTGGAGGTGGACCCGGTGCCCGCAAATGCTCAGCGTGCGCAGGACAGCGCTCGACTGATCGAACAGCAGCTCGAAGTTGCCAAAGCGCTTGAACAATCGAGGCTGGCCCGGCGCAAAGCGGAAACCGACCGCCAGGCTGCTCTGGCAGCCAGTCAGCCACAGACCATCTACTATCCGGTGGAGCGGGATACCGGCTACTGGGGTTGGCCAGGCTATGGGTTTCGACCCGGCGTCGGCCATCGACCCGGTCACCCGGGAGTGCGACCCCCTTATCGGCCCGGTTACCCGAGTCAGCCGATTGCGCCAGGTCACGGCAAGCCGGGGCATCGGCCAGGTGGTCGGCCGTCTATATCTAAACCCATGATAACCAAACCCTGACCGATGCCAGTCAGATAGAGGGAGCAGTGTGCTGAAAATTGGTCTCATCTCGGATACCCATATTCCGGAAGCGCGCAAAGAACTCTGGCCTCAGGTGCTGGAAGCTTTTGCTGATGTAGATCTTATTCTGCACGCTGGAGACATCCATGAGTTGTATGTGCTTGATGAACTGGAAAAGCTGGCGCCGGTATATGCTGCGCGGGGTAATGGTGAAGATGGTTCTGCCGGACGGCCCGTCCAGCCTGAAGATCCCAGAGTGCGCTACGCATGGATGCTGGAGCTGGAAGGTCTTTGGGTTGGTTTGACTCACTATGTCCCGGTCCCTGAACGACCGCCGAACTTCACCATTGCGCGATGGATTGAACGCTATTTTCCGGACCGAACGCCGGATGTGATTGTCTCAGGGGATACCCACCGGGAAGCGATTGCCTCGATTGACGGAATTCTCTGCGTCAATCCGGGTTCACCCACCTATCCGCACAACTACGATACTCAATACGGCACCATCGGTTTCTTAGAGCTTCACGACCGGCAGGCGGATGCCAGTATTCACCTGATCACCGAAGCGGGGATCGAGCCGTTCGACTGGGATGCTGTGCCGCCCTGGAAACTCAGGCGGGGGCGAATGTGAGACAGGTGGGACCGGGCATTTCCGCCAGCGCCCCAATGCTTTTCAGAGTGCCGTTCTCAGCGATGCGGAAACCCTGGATACTGCCACTGTCTTCGTTGCCGACCAGGAGATAGCCGCCGCTGGCATCAAGCACCATTCCGCGCGGAGCCCGCCCCTGGCTGCTCGCCAGTTCGTTGATGAGATACGCGAATTTCCCGTTGGGATGAAACTTCAGCGTTCTCGGACCCCTGTTGGCCGTCAACTGAACGGTTCTTTCGGGCTCCAGCAGCAATGCGCCGAGAGCTGCGTGATAGGCATAACACCAGATGCTGTCAGTGCCCAGGTCGGGCGCCCAGGCATAGCCGTTGCCTGGATCTATCGTAACGCCGTGCGGATGTGCGGATGTCTGCCGCTGTGGATCGGCGCTGGAACCCCGGTGCTGTTGAATGGTTTTGGCTGGACCCAGAATGCCTTGCGGTTTCACTGGGAATACCGCGACCGTACGCCCGTCGTCACTGGCAGCATAGGGTCCGCAGTTCGCGACAAATACGTTGCGTCCGTCGCCAGCCAGGGTCAATGAGACCGGAATCAGACCTGCAGAATCGACCGCGCCACAGGTCTCCAAGCCGCCACTCGCAGGATCGATCCGATGGCTGTAGACAGCACCTCCGCTGCGCCAGTCAGCGGTGCAGTCGGCGACATAAAGATAGCGCCCGTCGGGACTGACGAGCTGACACAAAGGATTTTCGATGCCAGTACTGACCTTGCCCAGCGGTTCCAGGCGTTTGCCCCGGAGGCGCCAACGGAAACCATATATTCCACCACCCGTGCCAGCCGGTCTGAAACTGGCCGCATAGAGGTAGCTGAAACCGGCCAACGTCAGTCTTTCGGTTGACCGAGAATGCGCTCGGAAATGATGTTGCGCTGGATGTTCGGAGTGCCGCCGCCAATCACCACATTAGGCCAGTTGAGACTGGACTTGGCCCAGCTGCCGCCGTCCACGGCATGATCGCTGCCGCGCAGTTCCAGTCCCGCTGGTCCAGACAGTTCGATGGCAAAGTCTGCCATCTCGATTTCCAGGCTGGCGCGCAGCAGTTTGTTCACCGACGTTTCGCTGCTCAACGGTTCACCTTTGATCTGTCGGGTCAGGTAACGCAAACCGTTGTACTTCATGGCCGCAATCCTGGTTTCGAAGACTGCCAGCCGGCGTAGTACCAGCGGATCTTCGCTGGCTGGTTTACCCTGCCGGGTGGTCTGTTTGACCAGCGTCTTCAGTCTGTCCAGGGTCTCGAACATCTGGGTGACTTCACCAATACTGGAACGCTCATTGGCCAGTGCTGAAACAGTCACTTGCCAGCCATCACCTTCTTCGCCCAGCCGATTTTCTATCGGTACTTTTACGTCGGTGAAGAAGATCTCTGCAAAGTGACGATCACCGGCCATGTTTTCGATGGGCCGCACTTCGATGCCGGGGCTGTCCATTGGCACCAGCAGGCAGGTGATGCCCTGATGTTTGACCTCAACGTCGAACTGGGTGCGGACCAGCAGAATGATCCACTGGGCCCACGGCGCACCCGAGGTCCAGATCTTCTGGCCGTTGACCAGATAGTGGTCAACGGTTTTTACCGCCTTACATTGAATGGCCGCCAGATCTGATCCGTGGTTCGGTTCTGAATAGCCGGTACACCAGATCACTTTGGAGTCGAGAATGTCCGGGATAAAGCGCTGTTTCTGCTCCTGGGTGCCGTAGCGCATGATGCCCGGGCCGACCCACGCCAGACCCATGAAAGAGCTGCCCAGCGGCGGTGCTTTGGCCAGAGCCATCTCCTCTTTGAGGATGGCCTGCTCGATCAGTCCACCATCACTGCCGCCAAATTCGGCTGGCCAGGAAAACCCAACCCAGCCGCGCTCTCGGACCTTTTCCAGCCAGCTGCCCAGAAATCCTGGACCGCGCTGGTCTTTGGGTGGCAGATGCTCTTCGAGAAAATTTCTGACTTCCTCGCGGAAAGCCTGTTCGGTTTCGGTGAGTTCAAAATCCATCACATACCTCCCAAAGTGGCGACCCGTTCAAGGTGGTAGTCGGAGTCTCCGTATGCTGGCCTGGCCCACTTGGAGCGTTTCAGATACATCTGAACATCGTATTCGGCGGTAAAACCGATTGCGCCGTGCAGACCCACCGCATCGATACCAACCTGGGCGAAGGCGTCGGCCGCATAGCCTTTGGCGTAAGAGATGGCTTTCGGTAATTCGTCCGGCGCATCGTCGACGGTCCACGCGGCATAGTAGAGCAGTGATTTGAAGGACTCGATGTCCACAAACATGTCCGCAAGACGATGTTTAACGCCCTGGTACTGGCCAATGGGTTTGCCGAACTGAATGCGTTCTTTGGCGTACTCGGACGTCATCTGTAACGCTGCCTCGGCAGCGCCCACCATCTCGGCGGTGGTGATTACGGCGCCAAGATCACACAGATAGTGAAAGTCGGCGTCATCCAGGGGTAGAAGGTCATCATCGCTGATCAGCAGATTGTCGAAGTGCACATCGGCCGCGGGTTTAGTTGCGTCCAGACCGTTCGCGGCGGTGAGCGAGACACTGTCTGTGGCGACGCCGGCCAGCGCCAGTTTGCCGTCTATCCGCAGGGCCACAATCAGGTAGTCACAGGCTTTGGCATCTCCCACCAACGGCTTTGTGCCGGAAATCCGCACTCCGTCGGTCGTGCGCTGCCCGGTCAAGGTCACCGCGTCGGGATGAAGCCAGTTGCCATCGTCGCATAGCGCCAGAGTGCACACTGCATGACCGGCAGCCATCGCAGGTAACCAGCGACTGCGCTGCGACGGACTGCCGCAGCGCAGCACCGTGGCTGTGGCCAACAGGTGTGATGCAAAAGGCAGTGGGCAAAGCCCGCGGCCGGTTTCTTCGAGTACTACCGTGACGTCCACCCACTTCAGACCAACACCGCCATATTCCTGCGGTGTGATCAGTCCCAGCCAGCCGAGATCAGCCATCTGCTGCCAGAGCTGGGCAGCAAATGGGTTGTCGCTGGCAATGAGTTCGCGCACCCGGGGCATCGGGCAGTGCTCGTGCATTAAACGCAGAACCTGCTCGCGCAGCAGGTTCTGTTCTTCGCTGAAACCGAAGTTCATCTGTTTCTATCGCCTCGGCTCGTTGGTTCAGCCCCGGCGCATCGGGTTGATCGGCGGCCAGGTATCTTTACTGGCCAGCATGATTTCGCCGATTTCAGCAACGTCCCATGGGCCTTCCGATACATCGCGGCTGGCGATCGGGGTCAGCTGCCAGCTTAACAGCTGGACCGAATTACCAGCGACCAGCCACTGGCGACCCGTGACGTCTTTGGCTTCGTCTGTGCACAGCCAGACGATCGGCGGAGAAACGCTTTCCGGCGGGAAGTTTTCCTGCATGTCTTCCGGCAGGATGTCTTCGGTCATGCGCGAGGTGGCAGTTGGTGCCAGCACATTGACGTTGATCCCGTACTTCATGCCTTCCAGCCACAGGCAGCGCATGAAACCAGCAATACCGGCTTTGGCAGCGCCATAGTTGGTCTGACCGAAGTTGCCCAGCAGTCCGGAAGTCGAACTGGTCATGATGATGCGACCGCCAGTGCCCTGTTCGATCATTTTGTCGTAGGCAGCTTTGGTAACCAGATAGGTACCACGCAGATGGACATCGAGGACGATGTCCCACATCTCGTCATCCATGTTCTTGAATGACTTGTCTCGCAGGATGCCGGCGTTGGCGATGAGGATATCAATTTTGCCGAATTCGCTGACTGCGGTGTCGACCATCTCCTGTGCCGCTGCCTTGTCGGTGACCGAGCCATAGTGAGCGACCGCTTTGCCGCCTGCCGCTTTAATTTCATCGACCACGCCATCAGCCATCGAGGTACCGCCGCCGGTGCCATCGCGAGAGCCGCCGAGATCGTTGACCACGACTGATGCGCCTTCTTTTGCGAGCAGCATTGCATGAGCTCGGCCAAGACCGCCTCCTGCGCCGGTTACGATTGCTACTTTACCGTCAAGCATTCCCATTGTTGTGTCCTCCACAGTGCCATCAGCGTCTCCGCTTCCCCTGTGGAACGCGGATATTGACGCCCTAGGATGGCGTTCAAGAATTTATCAGAGCCAAGCAGTCTACGGTGGCGAGAGCCAAACGCAAGCTGACCGGCGGTGATTTAGCGGGGTGAAGGAGGAGACAATCTAACGGACTGATCACCGATTTTTTTCAGAATGAGACGCTTCACCGCCGATTCAGACCACTTCAGCCTGGGTTCGTCCTATGCTCTACTTAAGGTCGGGCAAGCAGGTGGGCTGCAGAACATGAAATCGGAGAAATCCAAAAAAGCGAAAAAGTCAGGTAAGGCTGGAAAATCCAGCAAGTTGGACGATGCCCGCAAGTCCTTAGATTCGGCAGTTGCGACTGTGCCGGTGACCGACTTTGATGACCACCTCAACCGCTCACTCGACGATGTGATCGAGCTGCTCGAACGGGAAATCGAACGACTCAAAACGTCTTTAGAAACTTACCGGCTGTCCACCCACCCGGAGCGGGCAGAGATTGTGCGCTGGCATGTTCGAACCCTTGATGAACGTCAGGATGCGTTAGAAGAGCTGCAGTCCCTGATCATCGCCGAGCAGCACGGCAACGCGCTGCACTGAGCGCATTGCCGCTGCTTCAAACACCTGTTTCGATACTCTTCCATCTGCACAGCGCAGCCACGACGTCGCTGGCAGCGGTTGTCTGCCCAAGACTTGCCAGAGTTTCCAGACCACCCGGATTCGCAACGTTGACCTCCATCAGGTACGGGTAAACCGTGTCGATGGCTGCGAAGCCGGCGCCAAGGTCGGCAAGTTCCGTGGCGATTGTGGAGACCAGCGTGTGCTCGGCATCGGTCAGTTCGGTGGTTGCCACTCGAGCATCGGCAGCAACGTTGGCGCGGAAATCCTGATTGGGAACTCGCAGGTAGCTGCCGATTATCGTTCCGCCTGCCACCAGGCTGCGCTTTTCCCCGCTGACAACCGCGTCGATATAGCGCTGCAGCATCAGGTAGCTGTCCGGATAGCCTGAGGCCAGCGTTTGCAGAACCTGTCTGCCCTGGCTCGCGCTGTCGATTTTCACCACGTCGCGTCCGTAGCTGCCGGCTGTGGGTTTCAGGATCCAGCTGCCGCCTTGCTTGAACTGTGCTTCGAGGTAGGCGGGGTTACTGCTCGTGTAGGTCTCGGGCATATATTGCCGCCAGCGATGTTTGCCGTGCAGGTAAACGAGCGCATCAACGCTGACCACAAAGTTCTCTGCGGGCAGTGTTGCCAGCATCTGCATTCGATCGAAGAAGCTGACCTGTCGACCGAACCCCAGCGGCCAGAGCAGGTGAAAGTCGGCTGGGTTAAAACCTGCCAGACGCAGTTCGTTGCGCTCTATCGCGAGGCTTTCGTGGTCCCGGCAGAACGTTGCCCAGCCGGCTGCTTCGAATGCTGCGGGCAGGCGCAGGTGGTTGTCATTACGGGCTTTTTCCGGGTCGCCGTGCAGGAACAGGATCTGCTTCACATCGGGGTCATCATGCGGTGATTGGAATGTGTCTGGGTTGACCCTCTACCCGGGCGAGCCAGTCTTCGATCGCGGTAAACCCGCTGAGATCGTAATTACCCTGGTGCGCAACGTGGGTGTAGGCATACAGGGCGATGTCGGCGATGCCATAGAAGTCCCCGCCAGTGAAATACTGATTGTTTTCAAGGTGTTGGTTCATCACCTGAAGTGCCGCCATGCCTCTGCCGTGATTGGCGGCAATCTGGGTCGCATGCTGGTCTGCCGTTCCGGCAAGATGGATCCAGAAGCGATTGGTGGCGATGAACGGTTCGTGGCTGTATTGCTCGAAAAACAGCCACTGCAGCATCAACGCCTGCTGATAGCCGTCGTCGGGGATGAACGGGCTGCCAAGCCCCAGGAAACACAGCATCGCGTTGGACTCCGCCAGCGGTTTGCCGTTCGGCAATACCAGCAGCGGGACTTTGCCGTTCGGATTCAGAGCGAGGAATTCCTCAGTTCGGCTTTCACCCTGCAGAATGTCCGTGGCAATACGCTCATAGTCGATGTCCAGCTGGTTCATCAGCAACCGCACTTTGTAGCAGTTTCCGGAATCTGCCATTTCGTAAAGGCTATACACCTGGATCTTCCCCGTTCGTGGTAAAATTGCGGTTGTTATGAGTGTTAAAGCCAACATACCAGACTACAGCATGCCTGCGGAGCAGGTGCCTCTCTATCAGCCGCAGTTTCTCAGCGAGGCGGATAAGAGCACGCTGAGGCAGGAAATTGCCGACAATCTGAAAGCCCGCGGTGCGGTGCTGGTTGCCCACTACTATGTCGACGGTGACGTTCAGGATCTTGCGGAAGCTACTGGCGGTTGTGTCGCAGACTCCCTGGAAATGGCGCGTTTTGGCCACGAACACCCGGCGGAGACTCTGGTGGTCGCAGGGGTCCGGTTCATGGGTGAAACCTCGAAAATCCTGTCGCCGGAAAAGCGCGTCTTCATGCCGACGCTGAAAGCTGAATGTTCTTTGGATCTGGGTTGTCCGCCCGCTGAGTTCAGGGCTTTTTGTGAAGCCAATCCCGAGCGTACCGTGGTTGTCTACGCGAATACCTCCGCAGAAGTCAAAGCCATGTCGGACTGGGTGGTGACCTCAAGCGTTGCGCTGCCGATTGTCGAGTCGCTGGACGCCCAGGGCAAAAAAATCCTGTGGGCTCCGGACAAACATCTTGGCCACTACATTCAGACTCAGACCGGCGCCGACATGTTGCTGTGGAGCGGCGCCTGTGTGGTTCATGAGGAGTTCAAGGCCAAGGCGCTGTTTGACCTGAAAGCCGTGTACCCGGATGCCGGAGTCCTGGTCCACCCGGAATCACCGGCGGCGGTCATCGACATTGCCGATGTGGTGGGATCCACCAGTCAGATTCTCAAAGCGGCGACCGAATTGCCGCACGATACGTTCATCGTTGCCACCGACCGCGGTATGTTTCACAAGCTGCGCCAGCGTAATCCGGGTAAGCGGTTCATCGAAGCCCCCACTGCCGGTGATGGCGCAACGTGCCGCAGTTGTGCGCATTGTCCCTGGATGGCGATGAACGAACTGTCTACTCTGGCAGCCGTTTTGCGTAACGATACCCTGTTGGCACAGAACGAAATTCACGTAGATCCAGCCATTGGTGAGCGAGCGATGGTGCCGTTGAACCGGATGCTGGCTTTCAAGGCTTAGACGCGCTCAGGGCTGTTTGTATAGACGCTCAGGGCTGTTTGTATAGACGCTCAGGGCTGTTTGTATAGACGCTCAGGGCTGTTTATTAGACGCTCAGGGCTGTTTATCCGCTCAAGGCTGTTTACCCGCTCAGGGCTGTTTATCCGCTCAAGGCTGTTTATCCGCTCAGGGCTGTTTATCCGCTCAGGGCTGTTTATCCGCTCAAGGCTGTTTATCCGCTCAGGGCTGTTACCCGCTCAAGGCTGTTCGACCTCTAAGACTGAGCGACTCTCAGTTCGGTGCGCAGATCGCTGATGCGCTGGTCGAGTTTGGCGTGCAGTTGGATGTTGCCCGGATTGACCAGCCGCCGAGCATACTCAAGGTGCTGTATGGCTCGGCCATACGCTCCGTGCAGCGCGAAAAATTCTGCCCGCGCACGATGCACACCAACGATATCACCGGCTTTACCGGATACTTCCGCAAGGTCATACCAGACGTCGATATCATTCGGCCGCCTTGCCGCCTGCCGGTCCAGAACATCTTCGGCCATCGGGTACTGGCCACTGTGGGTCAGGTTATCCGCATACAGCATTGATAGCGGCGGGTTGTCCGGATACAGCAACAGATACTTTTCCAGCAGACCCTGCGCCTGGTCGTATTTGCCGGCAGCGGTTAGCAGTTCAGCGTAGGCGGAGACAAACAGCAGTCTGTCCGGGGCTTCGGTGAACAGGATGTCGGCAATCGCGATGGCGTCGGTGTGCTGTTTAGCTCGGCTCAACGCCAGTGCCAGACCGTACTGTGCGGTTTTTGATTCCGGGTTGTCCTTTACCGCTTTTTCGTAAGTGGCGACTGCGGCTTCGGGTGAGGCAGCATAGTGAATGATTGCCCTGGTGCGCATCAGGGCATAGTCGGGTGAGTCCGGATAGTCCTTTTTCGGATACTGCAATGCCTGGGTGCGGGCGTCGGCGATCCGAGTTTCACTCAATGGGTGCGTGAGCAGAAATTCCGGCGGCTTGCTGCTGAATCGATAGGCTCGATTCATTGATTCGAACATTCGGCGCATGCCATCCGGGTCCAGATCCGCGTTCACCAGTGTGTTCAGGCCTATCCGGTCTGCTTCAGTTTCCCGGGAACGACTGTAGCGCAGATAATTGGATTGGGCCACGCTTTGAGAAGCACTGATGGCGGCGATGCCGGCGTCACCACCGGCAGTCATACCAATAGCGATCGCGGCAATCATGCCGGCCAGATTGGGCAGCATCGCTGCCTGCTGTTCTTCGATGCCGCGTGCGAAATGGCGCTGACTCAAGTGGGCCAGCTCGTGGGCAATCACCGAGGCGTATTCATGGACATCACTGGCATAGAGGAACAGGCCGAGGTTGATGCCGACAACGCCACCGGGAGCGGCGAAAGCGTTAACCTGAGGGCTGTCGATCAGCACGACCTGCAGGACTTTCTCGCGCAGTTCCGAATGCTGGGCCAGAGCGGCGATCTGTACCTCAACGTAGTATTTCAGTATTGGATCGTTGATGGTGCGCAGGCTTGAGTGGATCTGTTTGAGAAAGCCCCGGCCAATCTGTGCTTCCATCGCGGGCGAAACCACCCGGGAGGAGCCGTCGCCCAGTATAGGCAGATCGACATTGGCTGCCCTGCTCTGAGTGGAGCCGACAACAGCCAGCCACAGCAGAACCAGCACGCCAATGGCGCGCGTTCGGGTTGAAGGGCTTTGCGGGCAGCTACTCATACTTCTAATCATACTGTATGGACGCCATCAGGGCAGGGTAAGTTCAAAACCGGTTATCATTCGCAATACGAATGTAAGGACAACAATGAGCGATAGTCAGATCCTTGATGTTACGGGCCTGAACTGCCCGATGCCGCTGCTGAAAGCCAAGCAGGCGCTAAATGCCATGGCAGCCGCGCAGCGGCTCAAGGTACTGGCGACCGACCCCGGGTCCGTTCGGGATTTCGAGGTGTTTTCCCAGCAGAGCGGCCATAAACTGCTCGAATCCCGCCAGGAAGGCGATACCTACATATACGTGCTGCAGAAAAAGTCCGTCTGATGCGTTTTCTCGAAGTTATTGGCGGCTGGATAAATCGCCACTTTTCCAACGAAGAAGCGATCTATCTGGTCGTTTTTCTGGTGGTCGTATTCCTGGCGCTGATCACCGTTGGCGGCATGCTGGCGCCCGTCCTGACCGGCCTGGTGCTCGCTTTCCTGCTCCAGGGGCTGGTGAAAAAACTTCAGTCCCTGGGTGTCAGTGAAAGATTAGCCGTTTATTTGACATTTTTGGTTTTCATTGGCGCTCTGGTTGCGTTGCTGATCTTTGTGCTGCCGTTGATCATCCAGCAGCTGGGCGCGCTCCAGGCAGCGCTGCCGGCAACGGTGCGGCGTCTGCAGGAGTTGGTCCGGGATCTGCCTGAGATGGCCCCTGGCTTCATTTCCCCTGAGCAGGTGGATCTGTGGTTGAACATGGCGGCGAATGAAGTGGGCGGACTTGGCCGAGGGCTGGTCAACACCATTGTGAGCCAGGTGCCTTCTGTAGTTGGGCTGCTGATCTACCTGGTGCTGGTGCCGACGTCAGTATTCTTCTTTCTGAAAGATCGCGAGCAGCTGATGGGCTTCCTGCTGTCCCTGCTGCCTGGCGAACGCCGCCTGCTGAATTCGGTTGGCGCGGAAATGAACCAGCAGCTGGCCAACTATGTCCGTGGCAAGTTCGCTGAGATTGTCATAGTCGGTTCGGTAACCTTTGTTGTTTTTCAGATTATGGGTCTCAACTATGCTGCGCTGCTGGGGGTCGTCGTTGGTCTTTCGGTGCTGGTGCCTTTTGTCGGTGCCGCCGTGGTTACTGTGCCGGTAGCCATAGTCGGGGTGATTCAGTTTGGCTGGAGCTGGGACTTTGCCTGGGTGATGATCGCTTACGCAATTGTTCAGGCTATCGATGGCAATGTGCTGGTGCCGCTGCTGTTCTCGGAAGCCAATGATCTGCATCCGATTGCGATCATCATGGCAGTCCTGGTTTTTGGGGGAATCTGGGGGGTATGGGGAGTGTTCTTTGCAGTGCCGCTGGCAACTCTGGTGAAAGCGGTTTTCAACGCCTGGCCGGAAGAGGTGGGTGGCGCCGGCCTCGGAACCGGCTCTCCCAGTGCGCAGGAAGCAATGAATGAGCCGAACCCCGCGGCGGTCGGCGTTGAAGGTTCGACATCATTGTCTTGAGGTGCGCCATGGGCGCAAGTAACATGGCGCCGCCCGAAGTTCCCGGTGTTTACCACAATTCAGCATGATCACCCTATGAAGCTCCAAGGTAGCCTGGTCGCCCTGATAACCCCGATGCGGGATGATTCCAGCGTTGACTGGCCGGCGCTGGAAAAACTCCTGCACTGGCATGTTGAGCAGGGCACTCATGGCATTGTCTCAGTGGGCACAACGGGTGAATCAGCGACGCTCACGGTTGCCGAGCACCTCCAGGTGATCGAACGCACGATTGAAATTATTGCCGGTCGTCTGCCGGTGATAGCCGGTACCGGCGCTAACGCCACAGCGGAAGCCATTCATCTGACTCAGCAGGCGCAATCAGCTGGAGCGGATGCCAGTCTGCTGGTAACGCCTTATTACAACCGGCCGACACAGGAAGGGCTCTACCGGCATTTTATGGCCATTGCTGATGCCTGTGATCTTCCACAGATTCTCTACAACGTTCCGCCTCGAACCGGCTGCGACATGTTGGCGGCGACTGTCGGCCGACTCGCCGGACACGCGAATATTGTCGGTATAAAAGAAGCCTGCGGCGATCCTGCCCGGGTCAGCGAAATCCGCCAGCAGGTCCCTGAAGACTTTGTCATTCTTTCCGGAGAAGATGCACAGACGCTGCGAATGATGCAGCTGGGTGCGCTTGGCACAATTTCGGTTACCGCCAATGTTCTGCCGGCGCTGATGGCGCAGTTCTGCGAGGCGTTTTTAACCGGTGATCATGCTCTGGCCGAACAGCTCGATGCCCGTCTGCAGCCGATTCACGAAATTCTTTTTGTTGAGTCCAGCCCTCAGCCGACCAAGTGGGCTCTGCATGAAATGGGCATGGTCGGTCCGGGTATCCGCATGCCGCTGATTCCGCTGAGCGAAGCGCACCGCCCCGAGTTGAGAGCCCGGCTGCAGGCGGCCGGAGCACTGGCTTGAGACTTATCTGGCTGTGTTTTCTGCTTCTGCTCGGCAGTGGTTGCGGCTGGTGGCAGGATGATAAAGGGGTTTTCGTCAACCGCGAAGACGACTACATAGACGTTGTGGAGCGCCGCCCGCTCATCATCCCGAACGACCTTGAAGCCGGGCAGGTGGCTGATCCGCTGCCAATCCCGCCGGCGAATACAGTTCTGAACGCTGAATACTACCCGGTGGAACCGCCTCGGCCGGACGCGATTTTTGCCAGCGATAACCGTGATGAGGTGCGTATCCAGCGTCTGGGTGCGCGGCGCTGGCTGGTGGTACCTGAACCGGCCACGACAGTATGGCCGAAAGTACGCCAGTTCCTCGCTGAAAATGGCGTTGGCATTGCCTGGGAAGACCCCCGCTATGGACGCATCGACACCCAGTGGCTGGAGATCGCTGATGGGTCCTATCGCGATGTGGTGCGCAGCGTAATCAGTGACATGAAGGGTGAAGTTGGCCTCGGGGGTGGCGAAGACCGGGTGCTGCTGCGGGTCGAGCAGGGGCTGCGGGAACGGAATTCGGAAATCCATCTACGCTATCAGAATACTGAGTTTGAAGACGCTGACACAACGCAGGTGCGTGATCTCAACACTGTGCCCACAGTTGCAGCGGAAATCGAAACGGAACTGCTTAACGAGATGGGCGCCTATATCGCCTCCAAGGTCTCGGAGCAGAGTGTTTCCCGAGCGGCACAGGTTATTTCTGCCGGGGTCAAATCGGAAGTGACCCGCGATTCAACCGGAGAACCCGTGTTGGCGCTGCGGCTCGACTATGACCGAGCCTGGGCGACCATTGCCCAGGCGTTGAATCGTGCAGAAGTGGAAGTTGTTGAACTCGATCAACAGTCCGGCACCTACCATGTGTTGATACCGGACAACGTCTTTACCGGCCAGACAACCGGCTGGTTCACTGGTTTGTTTGGCGGTGGGCAGGAATATGATCTGCTGCTGCGGTTCAAGAAGACCGGCGATAATCAATATTACGTTTCCGTTCTGGATCCGCAGGAACAGCCGGTGGAGCGGGCGTTGTCTCAGGAAGTGCTGGCAATGATCCGCGAGTTCTCCAGTTGACCCGACTGGCGTCCCTGGGCAGCGGCAGCCGCGGCAACGGGACCCTCGTTCACATAGGCAATGAACTGTTTCTGGTCGACTGCGGCTTCACGCTCAAGCAGACCGAAACCCGCCTGGCCCGTCTCGACGTAAAACCTGGGGAGATTTCCGCCGTGCTGGTGACTCACGAGCACAGCGATCACATTTCCGGTGTAGCGGCATTTGCCCACAAATACGCGCTGCCGGTCTACGCGTCCTACGGCACGCTGCATTCGAAAGCCGCGCGAAAGGGTTCGCTGGTGGGCAGAGTGATCGATGCCCATAGCCCGGTGCAGGTGGGTGAAGTTGAGGTTATCCCGGTTGTCGTGCCACATGATGCACGTGAGCCGATGCAGTTTGTTTTTCGCCATGAACAGTTGAGAGTCGGAGTCATCTCGGACTTAGGTCATGTGACCTCACATGTCATCAGCCATTTTCAGTCGCTGAATCTGTTGCTCATGGAAAGCAACCACGATCGGGATATGTTGCAGCGGGGACGCTATCCGGAATCTGTAAAGCGGCGCATCATGGGCAGATTCGGACATCTGTCGAATGAGCAGGCGGCACAATTCCTTGCTGAGATCGCTCACCCGGATCTTCAGGTGGTGGTCGGTCACGTCAGTGAAGAGAACAATCATCAGGATCTGCTGCAGGAGACTTTTGCGGGATTCCACAATGCGGTTCGCCACCTGGAGTTTGCCACCCAGCATGATGGTGCTGACTGGATCATTGCCGACCAGGCTGCAACACCTTATCGAGCGGTCTCGCAGGCGATCTGATGGTGCTGTTATCATCCGCGCGCTGGAGAGGTGCCGGAGCGGCCGAACGGGCTTGACTCGAAATCAAGAGTACGGGCAACCGTACCGAGGGTTCAAATCCCTCCCTCTCCGCCATCTGCGCTGTCCGGAATCAGAGTCAGCTCGACTCTATGATTTTGCGCGGCGGCCTGATTCCAGGCGCCAGCGTTTTCAGCGCTTTGCGGATAGTCTGCTTTGAGCCGGCTGCTTAACCGATCATGGGCGATCAGACTTAGTTCGATCCCGGGTCTCCGGGCGGTGGAAGTGTCATTGATGAATTCAGTGAATGCCGGACTCTGACGCTCTTCTGTGAAGCTCGATTCATCCAGAGGATGGCCAACCAGGTTGCACCCCAGCATAGGCAGGTCGGGCGGCGCGAGCTCATAGCCGCCGGCATCGTTGCTGACCAGACAGAACGCGCCCAGATGGGACTCGACCACAACCTCGCCGGTGAAATTGATCGCTTCAAGCTGGTCGAGGAGTTCTGTCAGCTGCTGGGCGCGGGCATCGCTGAAAGCGTTGTCGTCGAACAACACGCGCTGGTTGCGATTAGCAGCCCAACGCAAAGTTGCCACAAGATCGTTTGACCGGCTGGGTTGTGCAGGCAGGTTTTCCGCCAGCAGCGCAAGCTCCAGGGCGCGTTCTGACATTTCCAGTTTTCCCTGTGCAGCGCTTAACGCGTGCTCCAGAGCCTGTTGCGACTGCGAAGTCTGCCAGTAGAGACTGGCAAGCACGATGACGGCGGCAGTCAGGCAGATCGCGAGAATTGAGTTTGAGGTCAGTCTCGACGGATTTTCGTCGACCTGATTGCTATGTGTTGTCGAGTCTGTCGGCTCAGCTGCTGCGATGTCGGCATGCTGACGTTCATGGATTTCTGCTGCGACCTGACGCGCGAAATCCCGGTGACTGTGCAGAATGTCGGCGCGCAGCGACAGATGTTGATCTTCAAGAATTCGGGTGACAAGAGTCTGCACAGAAGTGCCCAGAGCCTGCTGGTCGTATTCGCGATCTGGGTCTGGATCTGGAGAATGTCGGCTACGCTCTCGAACGGATGGCGAATCAACGGCAACCAGATGATCCTTAGTGGTGCGACGATCGGTCACCAGTCCGAGTTGCAGCAGCATGTCGAACAGCACATGCGGCGCGAACTGCTTTTGCAGTACCCCGACCGCGCCAAGAGCCCGTGCCTGACTGACGTAGACCTCACCTTCTTTGGTGGTGTACATCATGACTGGAATGGTGGCAGTACGCGGGTCGCTCTTGATGGTGGTTAGTGCTTCCAGACCATCCATGCCTGGCATGTTGTGGTCCATGAAGATCACATCCACCAGTTCGCCCTGAAGCAGATCGATGGCGGCTTCGCCGCAGTCGGCCAGACAGACTTCCAGGCCCTGATCTTCCAGCAACCGTTGCAGCGAAATGCGGGCGGATTTTGAGTCATCCACCACTAGCGCGCGTTTGAAAGTCATCTCAGCCCCCGGCGTTGACTGGATGAAGTCTGCCGCCATTTCCGGCGCAATACCATGACAGTGTTATCAGATGTTGGCCGATTCACCCACAATGAGCTGGGGGAGTCTGGACAGAGCAGGTACAAAGGGCGATAGTCGCAGGCCGGATCGGTTGGAGCTGAAATTTGCGACTTTCTGCCACGGACGCGTCTTTTCTTTACCTTGAGACCGCCAGCGGTCCCATGCACATTTCTTCGGTGAATATTCTCGATGGCGAAGTGGCTTTCGAAGAAGTTTTTGATCACTTTGCTGCGCGCATGCACCTGCTGCCGGCTTATCGCCGCAAACTGGCGCAGGTTCCGCTGAATATTGCCCACCCGTCCTGGGTGGACGATCCGGATTTTGATCTGGCCAACCACCTGATCCACAAAGCCCTTCCGGAAGGGACCAGCCTTGAAGAAGCCATGGATGTCGCGGTGGAGCTCAATGAACCCATGCTCGATCGTTCGAAACCCCTGTGGCTGACCTACGTGATCAGTGGGGTTCCGGGGCGGACGCTGATTCTGCACGAAACCCATCACTGCATGATTGATGGTGCATCCGGGGTGGAACTGCTCGCGATCATTTATGACTTCGATAAGAAGGGCGATCCGGTAACGCCACCCAAGCACGACTGGGTGCCGGAACCCGCGCCAGGCGCGGGCGAACTGTTCAGCGAGGCGCTGGGTGAAAATCTGCAGGCTCTGCGTGAGACAGATTGGAGCAACCTGTGGAAGACGCCTGCCAATCAGAGCGAGATGCTGCAGCGGGCCACTAAAGTGGTCACGGATTTTGTCACCAAACCGGTTGTGACGGCACCCTTCAACGCAGGCCTCGTCGGCCCTCACAGACGGCTGGCCTGGATGAAACAGTCGTTTGGTGAAATCCGCGAGATACGCCGCGCACTTGGGGGCACGATTAACGATGTGGTGCTTACCCTGGTTTCAGAAGCTGTGGCGCAATACCTCGAAGAACATGATGAGAAAACGGCCGATCAGCACATGCGCATCATGTGTCCGGTCAATGTCCGCACCGAAAACCAGCAGGGTGCGCTGGGTAATCAGGTCTCAGCGATATTTCCCATTCTCCCAGCCTGGTCGATGGACCCCACCCAGAGGCTCGCCGTAGTGTGTGCCGAGACCGCGAAAATCAAACAGAATCAGGAGGCGCAGGCGCTGACCCTGCTGCAGGACAGTGCCCCGGAACCCTGGCCTGTGGCGCTGTGGGCTACTCAGCTGGTGGGAACACCGATGGATCCTACCCGGCTGGCGGCGAATATGCCGATGCCGCTTCTACCCCATGGTATTCGCCCGCCCAACATCGGCTATAACTTCGTCTGCACCAACGTGCCGGGTGCGCAGGTTCCCCAGTATCTTTGCGGTCATCAGATAACCGATCAGGTCGGTCTGCTGGTCCTGACTGGCAATGTCGGTTTCAGCGTGACGATCTTGAGCTACAACCAGATGCTGTTTTTCGGCTTCATCAGCGAACCCAGATTGATGCCGGACGTGGAAAAGATCGCGCAGGGCGCGGAACAGACTTTTAGCGCTCTGCTGGCGCAGGCTCGCCAGCGTGCTGACAGTCTGAAAGCTGACAGCGCCTGACACTGCTTCACTTCATCTTTTTAACGACGAGGACTACATGTCTGATCCAGCAACAACCGACAGTTACCCGAAAAAGATTCAGCTACCCGATGGTTCTACTGTCGAACTCAGGCGTATGACCCGCGAAGATCGCGACAGCATTCTGGCTTTTGCCCGGGCGCTGCCGCAGGAAGATCTGCTGTTCCTGCGTGTCGATCTGACCGATGAAACGGTTGTCGACGACTGGGTGCAGAATGTCTCGACCCGTCACTCGTTAACTATCGTCGCATATGATGATAAAGGCCTGGTGGGATATGCCGCCATCCATCGTAACCCGACATCCTGGACCCGCCATCTCGGCGAGGTACGGGTAAACGTTGACCCGGTCTATCGAAGTCGCGGTCTGGGTAGAGCGCTGACTTCTCATGTATTCGATCTGGCCGGAGAGCTGGGTCTGCAGAAGCTGACCGCGCACATGACTTCAGATCAGCGGGGTGCCCAGGCAGCGTTCAGACGGCTGGGTTTTGTGCCGGAAGCGCTGCTTGCGGACTACGTCCAGGATCGAACCGGTACGACAAGAGATATGGTGATCATGTCTTTTGACATTGCGGGTCATACCGATCAGACCCTGGGCACGGTAAAACTCTGATAACAATCGACGCATTCGTGGCCACGAATGCGGCCAAAAAAATTCTGGAGGATTGCATGGCAACTTCGTTGTATGACATGAGTATTGGTTCTTATCTGCAGATGCTCGGCGGTGCGGTGACGTTTCTTGAAAAGGGCGCCAGCCACTTTGCAGACAACGGTATCGATCCGGCGGAAATTGTCAGCACCAGTCTTTATGAAGATATGGCGCCTTTTCATTTTCAGGCGGTTTGCATCGTTCACCAATCGCTCGGTGCCATCAATGGAATGCAGCAGGGCGAATTTGGTCCGCCCAGCGGCTACCCCCAGATGGATTACGCAGGTTTGCAGAAGCTGGTTGCTGATGCGCTTGATGAACTCAAAGCCCTCGATGCCGACGATATCAATCAACTGGCTGGTGGTGAGGTGATTTTCAAGCTGGGGGAAACTCAGATTCCGTTCAGTAACGAAAATTTTGTAATGTCGTTTTCACTGCCTAATCTGTACTTCCACGCGACAACCGCCTACGACATTCTGCGCATGAAAGGCGTGCCGTTAGGTAAACGAGATTTTCTGGGTCCGATGCGGATGGGTACCTGAGCCGTTTTCAGAGGCTGATGGTGCTACGGACTGCCGCCTGACCCGCCACACATCGTTGCTGGGGCGCAGCCTTTCAGTCGCCGAGGGGGGTCACGCCAGGACTTTGGCGGTTTCCAGGGCTGCGACGATCAGCAGAACGGCGCCAGCGAACTCTGCCCACCAGGTGCGCTGGGGAATGGTTGCTGCTTTGATCCTGGCGCGAAGACGGGGGTCTGCGAGTTTGCGATTCATGGTCAGGTCCTTAAATAGGCCGGAAAAGAGTTGTTTCAGGCGATGAGTCTATGCATCGGGTGTCGCTACGGCGTGAACGGCCGACTGCTTGCCGGTGCGCAATTGTTTTAGAACACCGACACCGCCATACTTTTCAGCACAGAAGTTCTGGCGGTATCCGCCCGGATCTGCGAATGGACAAGTTGATCACGATGAAAGCAGTTACTTTTTTTTACTCCCCGCTATGAGCTCGCTGTAAGGCGGCAGGTCTGTCGCTGGAGAAGGTGCGTGGTGATTTTGCCGATATTGAAATCACTCGTGTCGACGTCATGGAGAATCCTGGCGCGATGCTGGACCTCGGCATCCGCCGTCATCCAGCTTTTGCTTGTGGTGATCAGGTTCTGAGCGGTTTCTTCTTAGGCAAACGCCGTATCCGAAAATTTCTGGCTGCTCTCTAAGAAAAACCAGGCTCCAAGCTTGCTCGGAGCCTCAGCAGGCCGTTATGAAGGTTATGTTCCAGCGCGCTCCCGCCAGCTGGTCCAGTACAATCGGCTGGCCATTAGTGGTCGGCTGATCCAAACAGTTCAGCTGACCCTGGCCTCTGGCCACAGGCGCAGAAAGTTCTCGCTGTAGAAGCGCGACTTGATCTGCTCATCTGCGTTCGCGAGAGAACGTTCGAATCGTGCGATGGGATCCCGCGTTCCTTCAACATGGGGATAGTCGCTGGAAAACAGATACAGCTCTGAGTTGGACTGGCCAACAAGATTTGCCACGTCTTCGTGTGGGAACGGCGTGAACCCCATCTGCTGCGTGAGCTGCTGCGACGGGGTTCGATCAAAGCGCACTGAAGTGTCCACTCGCCCATAGATTCGGGATACCCAGTCCAGCCTTCTGAGCATTTCAGGCACCCATCCGGCGCCCAGTTCAACAGCCGCTCCGCGCAGCCCGGGGTGACGATCCAGAACACCATCGAGCACCAGCATGCTGATGAACATTTCCGGAGTCTGATGCAGTACGGCTGCATCTTTGGTACGGACGTTTTCCCCACCACCCATCCAGTCTTTGGTAGGTGCGCGACCGTTATTGCTCCAGGATTTCAGGACCTGCAGTGGCGCGCCGCCGACATGCAGCAGGAACGGTGTTCGGGAATCTTCCAGGCGTGCCCAGAAGCCGTCGAAGTCGACGTGGCCGGGCGAACGATCAATGGGCGCTCGATGAGGTACCCAGATGGCCTTCAGGTTATTTTCAAGCGCCCATTCCAGCTCGATAATTGCAGCGTCCGGATCATCCAGAGGGACGATACCGACACCCATCAGGCGGTCGTCTTCGGCGCAGAATTCAGCCATGTGGCGGTTGTGTGCCCGGGTTGCTCCGTAGCGCAGCTTTGTTGGTGTTTTGGAGCTGGGGTGGAACGGAAAAGCCACGCTATGGGTGGCAAAGACCAGCTGTTTCTTGAATCCAAGCAGGTCCATGGCGGTGCTGCGATCAGCGGCGTTGAATGCGCCTAAAGCCTGGATTTCTTTTGAACTCTCAATCAGCTTGTCGCCGAGCGCAACCTGTGCCTGAACGTGTTCGGATGAGTGTTTGCCACCCTGGGCCATGATCTGCGCAACTTCTTCGTCGGTGACCAGAGAAGCGCTGTAGCTGACTTCGGGGATTTCTTCGCGAATGGCGGGGTCAGCCCGGCTGGTCAGAAAATCCGGCAGTTCCATGATGTGACTGTCTGCGTCGTAGTATGGACGTTGATCGGGTGCGTAGGCCATGTCAGTTCCCTCTTTAAGTCAGGGTTTTAAACTACAGGTTTCTCCGGTGCGGTGACAGCCTGCTGGTAAGGTGCGATGTCGAAGCCGAACATGCCGTAGCGGGCGGCAACTGCTGCCAGTGTTTCGGCGCACCAGTAGTCTGACCCGGGCTGAGGAAACCCGAGTACTGCGCGTTGCTCAAGGCTTGCCGCGGCAATCATTCGCTCCAGATATTTGCTGTCCCGGTAAGCCTGCCAGGCCCAGCCGGTGTGCAGAGTGCTGATCCACTCGGCCTGGGCGCGTCGATAGGTGATGTTCTGCACCAGGCGCAGTGTTCCCGCCCGCATCGGGGTACCGCGATGCCAGGTGTCGTGGCGATAGAACAGAATGTCACCCCGTTTGAAAGCCGTGTACTGCTCGCGCTGATAAAGGCTCTGTCGCCAGGCTGCGAGCTCCGGTCGCTGATCGGCGAAGTAGTCTTCGGCGGCTTCCCGGTCGTTGATGTAGCGCAAGTCACCGATCCCGGGCGAATCGACGATGGGCCAGCGGTAAGCGGGATCCTGGGTGCCGTTTCTGGGTACCACTGCCGTGGCACCGCCGGTTTCGGCAAAGTCGCTCAGGTAGACAATCATTTCCACGGCTTCGGGCCGATTCCATGGTGTTGGATGGGCGAGGCTGTGGTTCGGATAGTCAACGTGGATGCGTTGATCAGCGTTGTCCTGAATAGCATTTTTCCGAGCGCCGCTGTCGTGACCGTACTTGGGCCAGAGGTCCGATTGGGAAAGACGAAGGCCTTCGACCGGGCAGTCCAGCAGGCTAGAAACTGCATCGAGCAACCTGTGGTGGAGCGTGACGTCATTAAAGGCTGCAACGGTGGCGGGAAAGGTAAATGCTCCGGCACTGCCGAAGTCAGTAAAGTCCGCTGCTTCGGGGCTGCCCGGCTTTGGGAAGTGGTTTACCGCCTCGCTGCGCAGCGCGTCAACCAGGTCAATGGGCAGTACCCCGTGAGCCAGGGTGAAGCCCTGCGTGCGCCACCGGGTTACCTGTGCTTCAGTCAGGGAGCCATCCGGGTGGGCGGGGCTGGCGCGGAGCGTTCTAGATTCGTCAATGGTTGCCGCCACTCAGTCACCCTCCAGGCGTTTGTGTTACGGGTCCTTGGGTTCGAAGGCAATCCGCAAAGGCTGGTCGCTGTCGAAGTGCAGATCCCGCTGCGGGAAGGCGATGACAATACCGGCATCGTTGAAAGCGTTATTTATATGTGTATGCAACGAAGACAGAACCGGCAATCGATCATCCACGCTGGCAATGAAGCAGCGCGCTTCCAGATTCAGAGAATTGTCGCCAAAACCCAGGAAAAAGAACGTGGCTGAGGGCTCCTTTAGTACTCCGGGTTCTCCCACCACCACCTCGGTCAGAAGTTGAAGAGCTTTCTCCACGTTGCTGCCATAGGCGATGCCGACGGGTATCACCAGACGGGTGTGGGAATCGGACAGGGTCCAGTTCAGCAATCGACCGGTAATGAATTCTTTGTTCGGCACCAGCAGTTCTTTGCCGTCCCAGTCTCGGATGGTGGTCGCACGGATGCGGATTTTCAGGACTTTGCCCGACTGGTCGCCGATTGTGATCACGTCGCCAACCCGGATTGGCCGTTCGAAGAGAATGATCAGACCGCTGATGAAGTTGGCAACAATTTCCTGAAGACCGAAACCGATGCCGACGCCGAGAGCGGCCACCAGCCACTGAAGTTTGTCCCACTGCAGCCCGAGCGATGACAAGCCCGCAATCAGGCCTGTGCCGATGATGATGTAGTTGAGCAGGGTGCTGGTTGTGTACCGGGCACCGGGGGAGATGCTGGTGCGACTGCGCAGAATCATTTCCACCAGTGCCGGTACGCGTTTTGCTGCAAAAACAGTAAATGCGATCAGTGCGACTGCGGTAATCAGTGTTGTCAGGGTGATGGCGCTGGCGACCAATGCGCCATCAACCACTTTGGTTGAGTTCCACAGCGTAATGCGGCTGAATCCTTCCAGCGCCGGGAGCAGCGGTGCCCAAATGTAGATCAGGCCGACGCCACCGGCAACAAAGGTGGCGCTGGTGATCAGCTGTTGGGTTTCCGAACTGATGTCGCCCAGATCGGGCACCTGTTCTTCGATTTCGGACTTGTCTTCACCATCGGCAGCTTCAGCCCGAAGTGCCAGCAGTTCGTTGAGCCGGAGATGACGTCGGGCAACGCGCGACCAACGGATCAGCACGGAGTGAATCAATAGCAGCGACACCACCAACCACAGAGTCAGGACCAGACACCAGATGATCATCGATACCGAGAAAACCTGGCCATAGACAATGGCGACAATTGCGGCCAGAAATATCAGGCTGAGCAGCGCACGAATTCGGTTCAAGGTGTCCTTAAACCAGATTCGGCCAGCGGCTCGCAGTTCAATAATCTGGTGTCTGCCGATGTGATAGCTGATCAACAGCAAAGCGAACAGCAATGAGGCTCTACCGATGATTTCATCGCCGGCGGCCCGGGTGAGGCGAATGGTCAGCACAGCGATGATCAACACCGGCAACCACCAGCGGATCAGGAAAGTGAATTCCGAGTGGATTCTGTCCATGGTTGTGGCTCGCCAGCCGAAGTGTACCCGACCGATACCAGCCGGTTCGCTGATGATCTGCAGCACATGGAACATCAGAATGATGAACGCGCTGGCTTCGAACATGACTGGCAGACTCGTTCTGGCGCTGGTGGGTGTCGGATCGATGCTGGCGGCAATTGCTAAAAACACCAGGGGTATTGGCAGTGCGCGCAGCAGTGCGGTTGTAAGCGCTTTCAACGTGTGTCTGATTGAATCGTTTCTGGGTTGAGCAATCATGCGATTGCTGGTTTCCTGTGCAGCTTTCAAGCGACGTCGCAGCCCCCACAGCAGCAGTGCAATCACCACGATCAGTATCACCTGGGGGGTGATTGAATAGCTGGTGTTGCCGAGGGTTCTGGTGATGTAGACAATTTCTCCTGGAATAGAGTCCAGAGACAATTGCCACAGCGGCGGATGGTTCGGGATCCACAGCACCAGTCCTTCCAGATAGTCCCGATAGTCGCTTACCTGGTTCTTTAGTGCCTTGTCGCCGCTGTCCAGGTCGGCCAGAGCCTGCAGATATTCGGACTCGGTAGCGATGGTATCGCGCATCCGGTCACGGTGGGCTTGGGTAAGACTGATCAGTTTGTCCATGGTGGCTTTGGACACGTTTGCCGGACTGATGTCTGATTCCTGCAGTCTGTCGTTTACATAACCTGAGGCGCTGACCATGCGAGCGAGTTTTTCTTCATGGTCTATGCGGTTAATGACGGTGCCACCTGCCTCACCGGACACGCTCGAGTTAGAGGTTGCCTGTGAAAGGTCCTCTATTTCCTCCCAGTAGGTCAGCAGAACGCGCCCGAGGGTATCGCTGTTACCAGCGAAGTCGACGATTCTTCGTGCTGTGGCGTAACGATCTTCGACAGATCTGGACCATGTGGCGATCTGTTCGTTGCGACGTCTCGCCTCGTTCAGCCTGTTGTTGAGCGCAGTGCGTTCGTCTTTCAGCACTTGATCATCTTCAACAATCGCTGCTGCGATTGTATAGGCGGGGTCTTCCTCAGTGAGACCGAGTTCGCTGAGATCGACAACCGCTTGAGTCGAATCCGCCATCCGGGTTTCCAGTTCCCGGGTCAGCTGCGCCTGCCGCTGCAGATTACCGACCAGCTCCGCACGTTCAGCAGACAGGGCGCTGTAGCGGGCTGGCTGGCTGGATAACTGTGCCTGGCGGGCTTTTCGCTCTGCGGACAGGGATTTGAGCTCAGCCGCGTTGCGCCATTGAGTGGCTTCGCTCAGGGAAGGTTGAGCGTTTGCATCGACAATAACGATGGCATCAGCTTCCGGGATTTCGTCTTCGCGCCGGTCTATTTCGATCAGTCGGGTGCGGGCGGCGTTGGCACTGGTCTCCCGCGCTGCCAGCCGTCGATCTAAGACTTCCAGGCGGGCGTTGTAGTCACTGCGTTGTGCTCGCGTCGTTGTAAGCGCTTCGGCCAGCGCGTCCTGATTCAGTCCGCTCAGCTCTATTGCGGGGTCGTAAGTAGCGTCCAGGCTGTCCAGGCGCTCCTGGATTGCTGCGGCACGCAGGGGTTCGGTGGTAAGGGCGCTGACGTAGGTGTCAGTTTCCCGGTCCAGAGCCTGGGCCTGATTAAGCGCTGCGCGGGTTTGCTCATAGGCAACCAGGGCTTCATCAGTTTCTGCCGCCCCGGCTTTTTTCAGGGAGGCAATACGTTGCTCGACAACGCTCTGGGTCAAATCGGTGGCATTTTGAGCAACGCTGAGCGGGCTGAATGACAGCAGGCACAGCAGCAGACTCCAGAAAGCTGTTTTGATGTTCGGCTCTATCATCAGACGGTTAGAGCCCAGTCTACTCAGCCGGTCGGGATAGACCAAATGGGCGATGACCAGGCGCGTTCCTGAATGGTTGCCTGCAGGTCAGATCTTGGTTTCACGCCGGCGCGAACGGCATCCCACGTTGACCACCGACAGGTCGGGTTCTCCAGTACCCGCCCGTAGTAGAACGCCCGTTGATCAGGATCGAACGCCGGGTCCTTCCAGAGCGTTTGCAGCTCCGCTGCGCCGACGCCTGAGGTGATTGAGCAGTCGGTGAGATCGACACGAGCACCATTGTCAGGACATCTGTGAGTATTCGGATCCACAATGCCGCCGTCCGCACAGGCAACGTCGAAGACCTGTTCATGATGTTCACCCTCGACCGTCCAGCCTTTGACTATCTGCAACCGCTGCAGGGGCGCCGAGTTGGCATCCCGGGTCGCCCAGACGATCAGACTGGGCGCCTGGCCAGTTCGGGCTGGCAGATCTGAACCCATCGCGACACCTTCTGCATAAGCGCGTGTAATCACATCCGGATCGTCCAGTATTGACGCATCAAAGCCATAGCCGGCAAACAGCCTGATGCTCAGTCTGGGGCCGGAGGTCGCGAAGGTTTCTTTGCGACGGAAGGCGCGATAGATGGCATCCCGGGAATTTTCCTCTGCCCAGACGCCGGTGAGACCTGATGCGCCCCAGGTCTCATAAGCGCCGGATGCGTACTCTTCGCCGTCTATTTCGGCGACTCGAAGACGACCGGCGTCTCGAATGATCGCAGCGTCTTCTGCTGACAGAGGCGCCGCGCCGCGCCGATCGGCAGTGGCGTCGAGCAGGCCAACCTTGGAGAAGTAATTGTCTTCTTCCACAGAGGCCGCGCCGGTATGGGTGTCAGAAGCGCCCACGAAACCGAATCGGTATGGATTGGCGATGCCCTGGTCTTCCAGTCGCAGACCATTGAGCAATGCTTCACGCGCATATGAACCGCTGGGCTCGCTGAATAGCTGGGTGGCGACCCGGAACGGCATGATTTCGAAGTCGGCCCATTCGTCGTTGTCGGAAAGTGCTGGATGAGTCTCGGATGTGCCTTTGACCTGGGTGATTTCGATCAACGGTTCATTGCGCAGCCGCTGTTGCGCGTACTCGTCGTCCAGTGGATCGCCCGCCCAGTCGACCAGCTTGAACATCTGGCCGTTGGAGCCATTGGAATTGTGTGGAATAGCCAGAGATTCGATGCCCTGGTCACGAAGCCGGTCCATCCAGTCCCACAAACCTTCGGGATTCTGGCTGTGAAAGCGGGAAAACGGCATGGCTGGCAGTTTGTCAGCGTCCCGGAAGATCACGTTGCGATGCAGGTTGCCGCGATCGTCGCTTGAGGAGGTGTATTCATAAGCTACAAAGGTGGTGAATCTGCCAGGGTCATTGTAGGTCTCAGCAGCCTCGATGATGTCTGCCCAGGCGCTGCGACTGATGTCGTTCACCAGCTCTACGTCGATACTGCCATCAGCGATTCCAGTCAGCGTGCGAGGCAGGAAAGTGGAAAATGCCGCGGTGCGTTGCGGCAGACTGCCAACATTCAGATTGGTCGAGGCGTTGAGATTGTGCAACGCCTGGACGTGCTCTAACTGGGCAAACTCAGTTGTCGGGTCAGCGGCTTCTTTTACCGCGCCGAGGAACATCGCGTGGTCGGTGACCGCATAGAAATCCAGGGGTTTGCTGAGTTGCACATCGAACCCTGCCGGGTGTGCGATGGCTTCACCGCGTGCATAGCGGTAAGCGTCGTAGGGGGTTGCCAGAGTCCCGAACGCAAAGGCATCAAAAGAGTAGACAGTGTGGACGTGCAGGTCCCCATAGTAGGCATTGCGTTGCGCGTTAGCCTGCGGGTTGGCAACGACCACATCGGCTGGCATGGTCAGCTCGATACCCCCGAAACGGCGCTCAGGCGTTGTTGCGGGTTGCTGTGCTGCTGCGGAATCTGATACAGCTGCCGCGCTCTGGGCTGCCAATTGTGCTGTGTCACTGTCGCTTGGTGCCTGTTCGTTGCAGCCGAACAGCACAGCGCTGAACAGCACCCACAGTGGTAGTGTTTTGAGTTTTCGACCGTTCATCATCCAGCTCCCCTACTGGTATCCTTCGAACAGTATAAACGGCCCGCTGTGGCTTTGGCAGCTGCCGAAAGTGTGGTCTGCAGTTGTCACAAGCGGTTGCTGTGACGGGGTCTGCTGCCAAGCTGGCCGGTGATGTGTTCGAATGTTTTCTGCAATTCAAGTCGAGGAGGCAACGTGCAGTATTCGGTTGGCCTGCGGGCAGTACGGCTCCAGGATCCACAGACGGATGCGACGATTCCAGTAATTTTTCTGTTCCCCAGCAATTCTCCTGCCGCCCCGACCGCACTTGGTCCCTATGAGCTTGACGTGGCCCCCGATGGCGAGCCAGCGGCCGGGGCCAAAGGCCTAGTGCTGATTTCTCATGGATCCGGTGGCAGCCCGCTGGTCTACCGAAATCTGGGCTGGGCGCTGGCTCAGGCCGGTTACCTGGTGGCAATGCCTGAGCACCCGGGGAACAACCGCAACGACAACTCTCTGGCCGACTCGGATCTCAATCTCAGCTATCGCCCGCGTCATCTGAGCGTCGTTCTCGATCACCTCATTGGGCCAGTCGGGGCTGGCGCCGCGGGTCGCGTTGTTGTGATTGGTCACTCGATGGGCGGGTATTCGGCGCTGGCATTGGCGGGTGGTAAACCCAGCACTCAATCAGGTGAAGCGGTGCCGGTGCAGCCTGATGAGCGAATTTGCGCGCTGGTGCTGCTGGCACCTGCGACGGTCTGGTATCAGATGCCCGGAGCACTGTCTGATGTCACTGTTCCGATCATGATGCGCAGCGCCGAGCATGATCCGCATACGCCGGCCTGGCAGGCAGACATCGTGCGAACCGGGTTGCCCGAGGACACCGCGCTCGACGACCAGACTGTTCCTAATGCCGGGCACTTCTCGTTTCTAAGCGTGTTTCCAGACGAGATGATTACGGCTGATTTCCAGCCTGCATTCGATCCGCCGGGTTTTGATCGGGCGGGCTATCAGGCGCAACTGGCGGAGCAGGTGCTGACTTTCGTAGACAGCATGTATGGTTATGGCTAGATCTCGACCACACTATGCTGCCTGGCCGCAGGCTCAGCGGCTCTGGGCAGCGAGCACATCGAGCAGGGCTTGGCCACTCGCCGACGTCGGGCCCGACATGCTCAGAATTGCAGCCAGGGTTGCAGCTCCTCTCGAGTCGTTGCCACACGGATTCCAGGCAGCTCTTCCAGGGCCCGTGCAATTGCCGCGCGCACGATTCTGTCGACACCTCAGCCGCTGTGCAATGCTGGTCTGGGTAGCGCAGACTGATATGATCGCCTGATGAGCGAAGTAGAGTTGAAGCCCAGCGGACGACACCGGCAGCTGAAGGTGCTGGAATGGGTGCTGATTGGCGGTGGCCTGCTGTTGCTTGCGATCTGGGCCGGCGTCACCCTCTGGGGCACACTGGCAAGCAAAGCTGAAGTGGCGCAACTGCAGCGATCTCTGGCGGTTCCGGACCAGGCGCTGTGGTCACAGGCTCGTAAACAGGCCTACCTGGAGAGTCTGGAGCGGGATCCGGGTGCGGCGATTGCGGTGTTGACCATCGACCGTCTGGATATCGAAACTCCGGTGTTCGATAGCGTCAATGAGCTCAATCTGAATCGTGGTGTGTCTCGAATTGAAGGTACCGCCACCCTGGCCGAAGCAGACAACCTCGGCATCGCCGGTCATCGCGACAGCTTTTTCCGGCCCCTGAAAGACGTCGAAATTGGCGAGCGCATCAAGCTCACTTCACCGCTGGGAGTTACCGAGTATGAAGTGATGGAAACTTTGATTGTCGATCCCGAAGATGTCTGGGTGCTTGATCCGGCCGATCAGGCAATGCTTACGCTGGTTACATGCTATCCGTTCTATTTTGTAGGCAGCGCGCCGGAACGATTCATTGTTCGGGCTGTTGCGGTGTCGGAAACATGAACGGGGAGCACTGATGGCGGCCATCAGTCGATCTTGACCACTTGCTGTCATTCCCACAGTGTCGAAAGATGAAACTGCATCTTAACCATCTGTGCCGGCGATCCGTCGTGCTGCTGTTGATGTGTTTATGCCCGTCAGCCGCCCAGGCAGCAGACCTGCCTGAAGCTATCAGCCGGGCAGCCCAATCCCTGGGTCTGCCAGATAGCACCATCAGCATCTGGGTGGCTTCAGTCACCGGCAGTGAGCCGATCCTGAGTTTCAACAGCGACATCCCGAGAAATCCGGCTTCCACGCTGAAGGTTGTCACCACCTATGCGGCTCTTGAGGGGCTGGGTCCGGCATACACCTGGAAGACGCGGGTATATCTGGATGAGATGGATCGCAACGGCCGGGTTCCCGGCGATCTGTGGATTCGTGGTGGTGGCGACCCGTACTTTGTCACAGAAGAATTCTGGAAGCTGGCTCAGGGGCTGCGTTCACGTGGCGTCACCCGTATTGAAGGTGATCTGGTTTTTGACAACTCCTTTTTCGATATACCCGCTGAAGACCGCGGGGCTTTCGATAGTCAGCCGGACCGCGTATACAACGTTCCACCGCATCCGATGCTGGTGAATTTCAATGCAGTCCGGTTCAGGGTGATGCCAACCGAAGATGGCCGCTCGGTGAATGTCAGTGCGAATCCGCCATTGCCGAACCTGGAGCTCAGCAATCGACTGAAGCTGCGTTCCTACCCTTGTCAGGGATATCAGCGAGGGGTGGCGGTGGCGGTCACGGATACCGTGTCTTCGAGAGATCGGGTTCTTTTAGAGGGGCGTTTTCCCAGTGGCTGCAGCGAGTACTCGTTAACGCGAACTGTGCTGCAGCCTGAGAGCTATGCCTATGGGTTGTTCGATCTGTACTGGCGGCAACTGGGCGGTGAACTAAAAGGCAGCTGGCGTGCGCAACCCCTGCCTGAAGATGATCTGAAGCCTTTCTAT